>Ga0208195_1001078_pt1 | contig 31517 bp, 22 predicted proteins | sample AD_UKC077_MetaG_FD_184441 | JGI IMG/M metagenome (GOLD analysis project Ga0208195, IMG submission 184441) | Active sludge microbial communities of municipal wastewater-treating anaerobic digesters from USA - AD_UKC077_MetaG (SPAdes) (version 2) | ecosystem: Engineered > Bioreactor > Anaerobic >... | reverse complement strand
AATGGAATATAATTATTTTAAACTGGCATCATAAAATAAGTAAAGAGTGAAATTAAAAAACAGGAGGCAAGATGAAAAAACACATTATCGTGTTGTTTATGACACTATTACTCATAGGCTCATTGTGGAGTCTATACGATGGAACAGGGACTTTTACTAAGATCACATCTTTGGCTGATCTTGAGGATGGCTATTATGTAATAACGAATAATGGCGATCAATTTGCAATGAACAAAACAAATGGAGGGTCTTTTTTCGACAAAACAGCAATAACCCCCTCAGCTGGAGCTATTATTGATCCAAGTGCAGACATTGTTTGGAGAATTGATACAGTTGATGATAGTAAAACTATCTTTAGTGAAGTGACAAATAAATATGTATCTTATTCTGGTAATTCTAATTCAGCGTATGCAGTAGATAATGTAGACACTGATAATCAAAAATGGACGATAACATATGCATCAAATGCATTTGTAGTTACGAACAAAGCCGTTACAAACAGGGTGTTACAGTATAATGTCAGTAATCCAAGATTTGCTTGTTATGCATCAGCCCAACAAAAACTTCACCTCTACAAGCGTGAAATAGGCGATACACCAACCATGCAGGTGAGTACAAACAGTCTCACAGGTTTTACTTATATCTATGGTAATGGTCCATCTGAAACACAGACCTTTACTGTTAGTGGCAGTAATTTGACAGGTGGAATTTCCATTACGGCAGACTATTATGAGTTTGCAATAAGCTCAACTGGCGACTATACAGATGAATTAGAAATCGCGGATATAGATGGTACTGTAGCAACAAAGACAGTCTATATTAGACTTAAAGCAGGCTTAGCTGAAGGCAATCACAATGAAAATGTAATTGTTTCTTCTGATGCCTTAGATGATGTAAATATCAGTTGTTCTGGCACAGTCACAGCTCAAATTCCTACAATGACAGTTTCTACCAATGCACTTACAGACTTTACCTATATAGCTGGTGAAGGTCCATCTGTGACAAAGACCTTTACTGTCAGTGGCTTTTATTTAGAAGATGATATAATAATGATGACAGATGAAGAATTTGAGATTTCTTTGAACCCAAGCACAGGCTTTAGCGATGAGCTTGTGATTCCAGCAGATGAAGGAACAATAGAAACAACTACAGTTTATGTCAGATTAGCAGCTGGTCTTGCAATTGGATCTTATAATAAATCAATTCTTGTTGGCTCAGGTTCACTTGACGAAGATATTACATGTGCAGGAACAGTAACAGCGCCAGCTCCAACAGTACAAGTTTTATTACGCCCAAGCCATGTGGATATCAGCAATGCAAGCTCAGAGAGTGCAGTTTTGATGAAAGCATCTTACTATGCAGACAATGACTTTAGATATAGACTATATAATGCTGGTGACCAATATAATTGTTGGAATGGAGTAAATTATATCTCAACAAGTAGTTACGGAGATAACCCCTTAGTACCTGGTACTCCAAGCAGTTCCTCTACCTGGTGGATAATCTATGAGAGAGGCACTAATAACAATACAACTGCAAGCTATCGTGATCGTCAGGGTCCTGGATATAGTAGCAATTATCAAACACAAACTTTACCCGCTGCAACATCTATGACAAATACCTTCACTCTATCTGGCGATATCGTTGGTGATCAATTTGATTTATCAGAGAGATATGTAGTGCTTGGTTTTGCTGGTGAGACATTAGTTACAGCTACACCAACAGCATTGAATACAGGCGCTTATGAATTATTAGCTCCTGTAGGCACCACAATTACCAGATTAGAGGTTCGTTCAGTATTAGACGAGATCTTATTTACAAAAGACGGCGAATGGGACGAGACAACAGGTGATATGACACTTCCAGTGACACTCAGCTCATTTACAGCGACACTAACAAGCACAGGTAATGCAGTATTATTAAAATGGACAACCCAATCTGAAACAGATTTAATGGGCTACTATATCTATCGCAGTAATGAAGATAATCAGTCAACTGCAAACCGCCAAAGCGAACTTATTAGTGCAAATAATACCAATAGCGAAAGCAACTATGTATGGAGCGATACAGAGCTTGAAGATGGAGTTTACTACTACTGGTTAAAAGTAGTTGAAAGAAATGGTGAAACTGAAATTCACGGATCTGTTAAAGCTACTATAAATAACGATAGTCCACAAACACCTGACTATGAAGCACAGACAGTATTTAACTCAATTTATCCTAACCCATTCAATCCAACTACTACTATCTTCTACGCATTAGGCGAAGTTAGCAATGTGAAAGTCAGCATCTACAATGTCAAAGGCGAATTAGTAAAGAATTATGATATGGCAAACCAATCTATCGGTGATCATAAAATTGTATGGAATGGTTTTGACAACAATAATAAAGCATGTACATCAGGTATTTACTTCTTTAGAGTTGAAACTGATAGTTATTCAATGACTAAGAAAGCGGTCATGATCAAGTAGTTTTACTATTTGATGTGAATCAGTAAATATAATTAACGACCCCTGAAATAGGGGTCGTTTTTTTTATAAAGACATTGGGGTAAAAGCTCTGCGTATATATACTACAGCTTTGTTTTTATCCGTTCAAGCACCTTTTTGCCCACCTTGATCAGGGTTGAATCTACGCTTTCAATTAATCTCTCATTCTCTAAAAGCAGTCGATAATTGAAATCAATGGGGTATTCTATACTCTTAGACACAGGCAATCCAAACAGCCTTGTTTTGACTTTGCCTTTAATATAAAAAGACGGTGATAAGATAATGCCCAAAGACATTAATTCTTTCATAGGTAAAGCGATAGTCACGGGTATTACATTCACAGTGTGCGGCTTTAGAATAATATTACCAGGTAAGTCAATATCTGCGATCTTTTGGTTTTTTTGATAGAGGGCGAGATCAGCCTTAGTCAGAAGGATTTCTTGAGAAAGACTATGCTCTATCCTCACTTCTATTGAGGCTTGCACATTACTTTCAACTCTTTCGACATTGATAATCTGTGTATCTAAGCTGAATTTTGACTTTTTTGCTATGCTATCAAACACTGCAATACCCCCAATAGTAACAATAATCAAGACAATTCCGATAATAATCCATTTACATTTTTTTGATTGCATCGATCCTCTGTTGAGCATTTGGGTGTGAAGGAATAAAGTCATTTACACCAATAATGCCTTCTTTTTGATATTTCTTTTCTAATTCTTTCATCATACGCCATTTCAAGTGCGAAGAAAAGGCTAATTCAAGTTTTTTTGCATAAGTAAACCGTTCTAAATTGGTAAAAACGAGGCTCCCTCAATTGTAAGAAACTTACAACTTTTTCTACTCCTGCAAGATCCTTGTCTCGATAAATAATTTCAATTTACTGTGCAGGCAAGGCAAATGCTGTTAAAAAAAATCTAATAATTCGCTTGGGTCTCCCGTATTGAGAGTACAGATCCACTCACCTCCGATCTTCTCAAAATACATAGTGCCAGGGATATCTTTATTTCCAAAGATTAAAAGAGATTCATTCAGGTCAAAAGTGTATTCCACTTTGTACTCTGTTTTTTCGCTATTAGTATAACCCTCATTGATAGTTTTTATCTTTGTCACATGATATGAATCGCCAAGTAATAACTTTACGTTTTCTTTTAAAATTCTAAACTGCTCTTTTTTTAGTTTGTTGATTTGGTAATTACATGCGCTTAAAGTAAACGCAATCAGTAGGATTAGTGATAGCTTCATTAATTTATTCATTTTTCACCCCTTAATTTTCCAACTTGCTCTTAACAAATTCTATTACTTGCACAGTAATATTATCGCCATAGCCTCGAAAATTTGCCATAACAGCTAATTTATGGTTCGCTCTTTGTAGTTGTTCTTTCAAAACACCTCTAATATAAACATCTGCCAATTAATCATATAACCTTCTCGTATTATCATCTTCAACACTGTATATCTTATTATGCAAGTCACGCATCCTCAATTGAATCAAATTAGCATACTAATTATTAATGTCAAGTATTAAATTTACCTTATTTAACTTATTCTTTTTTAATTGCAAACTGAATCGCAATAATAATAAAAAAATACTTGACTAATTATCTAAAAATATAACTTATGAATAGTGATTATTATGGAGGATTAGATGGCATATAGTAACTTATTACCCCATTTGAAAAAGCTTGCAAGGCATTTAGACGACACGATAGGCGAAGAAAAAAGAAGAGAGATAATGGACGGTTGTGAATCAATTACAGCCAAGTCCAGCAAGGTTTTACGCTCGCATATAATGCGGGGTGTGATGTTGCGCATGGAAAAAAAGATGGACAAAGATCAGGCTATTTTTGTCAGAGAACAATGTGCCTGTAAACCCAGTAATCAACTAAAAGTAATCCGCGATCTTTATCAGAATAGTAAAGATTTAAGTGCTTTTATCTCAGATCTAAACAAAATGGGCGACCAAGGCAAATATGAGCTGAGAGACGGCTATATCTACGGCTCCTTTAATCATGATAAATGCAAATGCACGATGGTGACCAAAACCGATGAAAATATGCCAATGCTCTGGTGCGAATGCTGTAAAGGCTATGTTAAATGGCTATTTAGTAGTTCCTTGAATAAAGCTGTCTACGTTGAAATGCTCGAAACAATTCTCCGAGGTGCTGACGATTGTAGGTTTAGAATTTTAATAAAAAAAGAAAACTAAATTTTACTCTTTAATTTCATTATTCTTGCAAAAGACTGATCAATTCTTGCTTCTGTGATCTCGCCACTCTTGATTGCAGACTTGATAATATCGGTCACTTGATCAATTAAAAGCAGATCTGGCTTGAAGAATTGTGAAAATATCAAGATATCATTTCCTGCTTTAATTGCCTGAATTACAGTCTGTTCAAGTGTATAATGCTTACTAATTGCGCCCATTTGCATATCATCAGAAATGACGATGCCATCATACTTTAGCTCATCTCTAAGACGCTGTTGAATATGCGCTGTTGAGAGGCTTGCAGGGTAATAAGAGTCCACATTACTATCAAATATATGAGCAGACATAATAGTGTCGGCTAAATCTTCTTCTATCAAATCAATATATGGATCAAGCTCATATTCTTGCCAAGTATCAGTAATATCTGTCACACCCTTATGAGTATCCCCAAATGCACTGCCATGACCAGGGAAATGCTTGAGACAAGAAATCATTCCCTGCTTGTGAATCTCTTCGACAAAAGTACATGCATAAGCAGCAATAACCGATGGATTCATGGAATATGTTCTGCCAATAGCTGAAATTACGGGAGAATCAGGCTCGACATTTACATCAAGCACTGGCGCAAGAATATAATTAAAACCGTATTCTTTGCACTCTTTACACAAATTAGCATAAATAACAGAAGCTTGCTCAAGGTCATATGTGTCAGCAACCTCTTGCGCAGAAGGATAATTGGTAAAGCCTTTTGCCATAGACATTCTTTGCACAGAGCCGCCCTCTTGATCAATGGCAAAAAAGGGAGTGATTTTCGCATCAGACTGATGTAAAAAAGCCATTAGTTTTTTTAGCTGCGCTGGCGACACAATATTATATCCATAAAAAAGCACGCCACCTATCTTGCCCTCAGATAATTGCTTATGTGTAGCCTGTACCCATTCGTCGGCAGCCTTAGCACCACGAAAGCCAAAGAGCAACATTTGCCCGATCTTTTTTTCAAGGCTGTATTCCTCACTTTCCAGCGCAAGTGTAATACAAACAAATAATATAATGATAGTTAGTAATAATAAACTGGTCATATCTTCCCTCTATAATCTTCCTATAAACATTATTTAAAATTATTGAGTATTAGTCAAGAAGTTTTTTTTTATTATTATAGGTGTTTGTAATGCCTCGATTTTGTCCTCACAGTGAAAAAGTCGCTTTCCTCGCATTAGGCGAAATAAAGAACGCAGAAGTTGGACGCAGTAAAAATAATCACCTATAAACCCGCTTGTAGTAGGCATCTGCGGGTTTAGGTGAAAATAGTTTTCAAAAAACACCATTTTGTCCTGCCAATATATATAGAGGGTCTTGTTTTTATTTTATGATTGTTTTTCGCAATTCACAATTTGTAATGAAGCAATGCCCCTTAATTTCCTTTTTTCCCTCTTTCAAAGATAGAATAAACAACAGGGATTACTAAAAGCGTAATCAAAGTCGAGCTGAACAAGCCCCCGACGACGACCCTTGCCAGTGGCGCTTGCATTTCAGAGCCCTCACCTAATCCGATTGCCAATGGTAGCATACCTAAAATCGTTGTAGAGGCAGTCATCAGGATTGGTCTTAATCTTCTTCTGCCTGCTTCGATAACAGCGTCATATACAGGCATTTTTTCATTCCTGTGGAGGTTATTCGTTGTGTCGACGAGCAGAATTGCATTATTGACCACGATACCACCCAGCATGATTAAGCCGATATAAGACTGAATATTAAAGGTTGTGCCTGTCAAAAACAGAATAAGTAAGACACCAACAACAGCTAATGGAACCGAAAACATCACGATAAATGGGTCTTTATAGGATTCATATTGGCTTGCCATCACAGCAAAAATGAGCATCAACGCGAGGATCACGCTTAAGAGCAATTCACGGAAAGCCTTTTGCTGTTCTTGAATATCACCAGCAACTTCTACACTATAACCAGTCGGCGTATTTATCTTTGCCATTTCTTTTTGCAAATCCTTTACCACACTGCTCATACTACGACCTTCGAGGTTTGCAGAGACATAAATAATGCGTTCTTGATTGACACGAGAAATCTGAGTAGAGCTTTTTCCTTCACTGATTTGTACAACATTTTTCATCATCACTGGCGTGCCTGATGAGTTAATAATATTCAAGTTTAGCACAGATTCAAGTTGAAATTTATCAGCATTAGGTATTTGCAAAACGATTGGGTACTCTCTTCCTTCTTCACTAAAATCGCCTGCCTTTAAGCCGGACAGAATAGTCTTGAGCATGTTGGCAATCTGTTCGACAGTCAAACCAAATTCAGCAGCTTTGACTCTATCGATAATCAATAGATTCTCTGGAGAACCTGAGGATCTGCTGACATTTACATCGGCAATGCCATTGACTGTTCCCATGCGGGTCTGAGCTTCTTCGGCAAGTCTCAGAGCAGTTGCCTGATCATGCCCTTTGATTTGAACCTCAATACGCCCACCACCACGACTCATGATTCTTGTCATCATATTGCTGGAAGCAGCACTGACTCTCACTTTCACGCCTGCGATGTCTGAGATAAGTTTACGTACTTGATTTGCAATTTCTTCATCCGAACGTTTTCTCTGTGATTTTGGCACGAGACTCAGCCTAATATTGCCACTATTGGGTGCATTGCCGCCAAAACCAAAGCCGCCAACACTGGTAATTTGATTGATAACTTCTGGAACATTGTCATAGATCCTCTGTTCTGCAATTCTCACAGCCTCATCAGTCAAATCAATCTTCGTACCTGCCTCCATATCAAAATTAACTCTAATCTCACCTTCATCAGCCTGCGGCATCAATTCGCTGCCAATAAGAGGGAAAAATACCAAACTGCCTAATAGGATCGCTGCAGTTGAATAAATAATCTTCTTCTTATGATTGAGAGAATATTTCAATAATTTTACATATTTATCTTCCATTATATGTAAAAAAACGCTGATTTTTGCAAAGATTTTCTTATCAAGGCGCGCATTTTTTTCAACATGTTCTTCTGTATGAACAGATAGCATACGGCTGGATAATACAGGCACGAGGGTCAGTGCAGAGAGCATAGAGCAAGCCATAGAAAAGACGATAACCCACGCTAATTGTTGAAATAAGACACCAGTAAAGCCGCGCATGAATACAACGGGTAAAAAGACGACCAGAGAGGTCAATGTGCTGGCAATAATGGGCATAGTGACTTCTTTTGTGCCTTCGATTGCAGCGACTTTTTGGTTCTCGCCAAGCTCTTCACGATGTCTAAAGATGTTTTCTAATACGACAATAGAGTTGTCCAGCAAGCTACCAACGCCCAAAGCCATACCGCCAAGCGTCATCAAATTGAGAGTAAAGCCATTGAAATACAAGAGCCCAAAAGTTGCGGTGATAGAAATAGGTATCGAGGTGGCAATAATCATAGTACTCTTTATGTTTCTCAAAAAGAATAGAAGTATCAAGATTGCCAATAAACCGCCAAGTATAGCGGAGCTGACGAGATTATTGATTGACTGTTTGATAAAAACTGAAGTGTCGATGAGCGGTATTACTTTGATAGTAGGAAATGTTTCATTTACCCTATCCATCTCTTTAAGTAAGCCCTTCACGACTTGGACGGTATTAGTCCCCGATTGTTTATTAATAGAGATTTGAATACCAGGTTGTTGATTGATTCTGATATATCTCGTTTCTTTGCTTGTGCTCTCTTCAATTTGAGCAATGTCTTTTAAAAAGATATTTACTCCATTACGCTTTGAAATGAGAGTATTTTCCAATTGAGTTAGGTTTTCAAAAGTCCCTGGTACACGCACAGAGACTTGATAATTACCCTTTTCAATCTCACCTGTAGGGATATTTATATTTGCAGAAATAATCTTACGACTGATTTCATCGACAGAGATGTTTAGAGACTGTATTTTATCAAGATTGAGATTAATGTGAATCTCTTTTTCAAGACCGCCACGCACATCGACACTTGCCACGCCAGCAACACGCTCAAAACGACGCTTAACCTGATCATCAATCATCATCCTCAGTTCAATCGGATTGAGATCACTGGTCACGCCAAATGTGATAACAGGCATCGCAGCCAAGTCAAATTTACGCAATGAAGGACGCGAAGCATCTTCTGGAAGTCGCGAGATAATGCGGTCGAGCCTCTCTCTAATATCATTGGCAGCGACTTCTAAGTCAGAACCCCATTTAAAAGACACTTGCACATTGCTGACACCCTCAGAAGATTGAGAGCTAATTTCTTCTACTCCTGGAACGGCAGACACGGCTTCTTCGATCTTCTTGGTCACCAATTCTTCCATAGCCAAAGGGTTTGCATTACTATAATTTGTCGAAACACTGATAGTTGGAGAGCTGACATCAGGCATCAAGTCGATAGGCAATCTGGATAGGGCAATGGCGCCTAAGATGATAATAATTAGCACTATCATCGAGGTAAATATGGGTCTATTTACTGATTGCTCGGTAATCTTCATTTCTTGCCCTGCTTCCCTTTTCTTTGTTGCTGTGTATCGTCATTGCTAGCGATGATTTTGCCATCATTGAGCAGGTTTTGACCGACAGTCACGACTTCTCCTTCTATTTCAGGTGATAATACCTCAATAAAGTCTTTATTGCTAATGCCAGCAACGATCTCGGTAAAGGTGACTGCTTTGCTTTCTGGGTCAACTAAGAAGACACCTTTTTTGCCTTCATAAGTGTAATAAGCATTTGCAGGGATCATTCTCACATTCTGCTTTTCTCTGTATTTCAAGATTATACGGGAAAACATGCCTGGTTTTAATAAGCCTTCTCTATTGTCCACCTCGAGTTCAACCCTTGCCTGACGCGAGTCTTCTTGCAATTGTGCTGAGATATTTGTAATCTTTGCATTAAATATTTTCTCTTGCCATGAATCAGTTTTTACGACAGCATTCATGTCTTTTTTAAGAGAGTATAGCGCTCTTCATTGATGAAAATCACACCAGTCAGCTTTTCGATTTGTAAAACGCTCATGATATTTTGACCTGTATTCAGCCAAATCCCTTCTTCCACAAAGCGTTCGCCCACATATCTATATGGCTCAGAAGTATCCCAAATTGCTTTAATCTCACACGCTTTTAGATTGGCATTTGCATTTTTAAGTTCGGCATTAGCACTTTCAATATTAGCCTTGGCAATATCAAAAGTCGCCTTTGTAGCAATATGCTTTGCATTATATTGATCGTATTCTGACTGAGATAAAAAGCCTTTTTTGCGTAGTTCTTTATAGTTTTCCAATTCCTTTGCTGAGACCTTCAAGTCTTCATCTGCCTTATTAAAATTGGCGTTTGCAATAGCGAGACTTGCCTGCGCCTTTTCAAAAGCTTGCTGATAATTGTATGGGTCGATAAGCGCAACAACACTGCCTTTAGCAATGCGGTCACCGATATTGACCTTAATCTTTGTCAGTTGACCGCTCACCCTTGGTGAAACCAATAGCTTATTTTTGGCATTCAGAGTGCCTGAAAACTCTTCTTCTTCGGCAATATCACCAATTGTCACAAGACCTGTCTTGACATTGGCTTCGCCTTGCATCATACGCCTCATATTATTTGAATTTGCATTGAGTTTTTCAGGTATAGTTTGAAAAAGCCTAAACCCAATAAGCAAAAAGAATACAATAACAATAAAAATAATAACTTTCTTTTTTTTCATCAATCCCCCAATTCATACTAATATATAATAACAACTTAATTCATGACCAAATATTTATTATCAAAATACTGGATCAAGTTGTTTTTGTCAAGTGGTATTTTTGAGAGGGTTGAAGCGCTAATGCTAAGTAAGTGACTTAACCTCCATAAAATATGTCTCTACAGTATAACCTTCTTCTTTTACGATAGGCAAGCTTTCTATGATGCTTTTATAGTTTTGGAGCTGAGCATCGTCGTGACCGCCTGTTTTAAAGTCCAGAATCATTATTTTTTTTCGTTTATCAGAGATCAAAAGACGATCTATACGGTACATCTTATCATTATCAAAGATCGTGTATTCATTGTAGATTTTATCCCAATCTTCACTAAAGTACTGGGCATTATTTGTTATTGCTTGATCGCAAGTCTCAATAATCTCATCTATTTCACTAATTAGCATAAGATTAGCATGTTCCTGTATGCACAGCTTTCTGGCATAGTTCTTTTCTTCAGGTGTATTTTTAAAGATATATTCAAGGTATTTATGGGCAACATTACCTCTCAGTGCTGGGCGTTTATTCAAGTATTGCTTTGAATAAGCTTTAGCTTTATTGATAAATGTGCCAATATTTTCTGTACTCGGGACCTCTTCTTTTTTCTCTTTAAAGTACTTTGCTCCTGTGAAGGTAAATGGCTCTGCTTTATCTTTCTTCTTATCTGCTGACTCAGAGGTATCCTCCTGATATTTAATAAAATTCTCTTCGTCAGATCTCATCTCAACAGTAAAGAGTCTTTCTCTCAGCTTTTTTAGTGCATTTACTTTGCTTGTATCATCATAGGATGATTTGCTTTCAATCATATACACACCCAAGTTTGCTTCTGGACGTGTCAGAGCGACATAGACATTGTTCATATCTTCTATATTTTCTTTGGCAGTAACGCGTTCGTTTAGGTCTGCGTCGAGCTTTAATAAGGTTGAACGATAGAGGCTTGTTACAGTATAATTATTTAATTCCCCAATCTCATCTTTGTCAAATTCATAGTAGAATAGCGCCTTTTCAGCGAAGTCTCTTGCCGAAATATCCAAATAGACAAAGACATTCCTAAAGCTCAAGCCCTTAGACTTGTGTATAGTCATCAATTGTATAGCATTATCCAAGACCACGCCCTGTTGTTTTTCACTTTTCTCATCTTGCAGATCTTTCAGTTTCAACAACAAATTATCCAAAGTCCTATCATATGGCGCTGGAGAGTGATCAAATTCCTTTACCAATTGTAAAAAGAGAAAGAGGTTTTTCAATTGATTTTCATTTGCAAAGACTCGTGTCACTTGGAATCTCTCAATAATAATATCCATTAAATCCGACAATTTTGTTGGGCGGTTTGCTAGCAAGATCTCATGCCATGCATCTCTCAATGCAAATACTTTCTCCAACGATTCATCTTCCACTTTAGGGTATTCACCAGCATAATTCTTATAGTAAGCAGCTACTTGCTTAGCAATCTTTGCCAATTTGTTTGCATCAAGCAATATTAAGTCTGATCGTAAAAAAGCAAGCAAGCTCTTCCAATCGTCATATGCTAAAAAGCGCAGCAAATTCATCATCGCTTTTATCACATCATGGTCAAATAGTGATGAGCTTGACTGACGAATAAATGGCTTATTTGCCTCTATCAAGCACTTTTCTATTTCTACTAACTCCTTATTCGTGCGTGCAATGATCACTGTCTTACCCAAATCTTTATCATCAAGTTTGTCTATTCCCATCTCTTGGATAAATCTTTCATATGTTGCACTTTTATCAGGAACCACTGAGGCAACCACTGTGGTATCGGAAGCATTTTTAGCCTTGCTGTGTAGACAAAGAGCTCTATTTATCCAACAAGGCTGATCTTCCTTATTAGATTTCACATTTTCATACACCCACTCTTGGTTTGTGCCCTTAAAGAGTTCCTGATAAGCACTGCCTTCAAATACTGCATTAATAAATTCAACAATTCCACCATTGCTTCTATAACATCTGCCAAGCGTCTCTTTCTTACTATTAAAAATAAAAGATTCCATTTGCTTGAGCAGACTCTTCTCGCCCCCACGCCAGCCATAGATAGACTGTTTCTCATCGCCCACAATGATAATGCCATTTTCACTGTACGTACCACTACCGCTCATTATTTCATTAAGTATTGGCTTAAATATTTCAAACTGCAAGACACTGGTATCTTGAAATTCGTCGATCAACATATACTGCACTTTCATAGCCAACGATTCATAAAATTCTGGCGTTACTGTATTATTATTTTTATCATAAAGTGGGCAGTCTTGCTCATACATAAAACTATATGTAAACCAGAGCAAATCGTCAAAGGTCAATACCCTTTCCTCCAGCTTGATTTTATCATACTCTTCTAACAGCAATCCCCATAAGGCATACATTTCTCTCTTCTCAGGATCTAAAAACAGGTTTTTGAAGATAGAATATAGCCCTTTTTTTATCTTACCTTTAGGGTCATCAATCTTTTCTTTAATGTCAGTAGTCCATGCATTAGTTTCTTTTCTCAGTTTTCCCCCATTCCAAAAGTCCAGCTTGTCTAATAGCACCTTAAAATTATTATAAGATGACAAGAATTGCTCGTTCTTTAGTTTACTAATAAAGAGGTCCTTAAACTGCTGTACGGTAATATCATCTGCAATATCCAAAAGCTTTACTATATCTACTTTAATATAGGCATTGCAGTATTCTCCAGGCTTTATTCTCTTATTTACACCTTCAGAAAACGCATCTAAGAAACCACTAAACTCTTCAATAAATTCCTCTGACACCTTTTGATATGTCAAACCACCTTTATTTGCCTTTACATCGTCTTTTGTCTTTGCATAAAGCCAACGATAATCGATCAATTTGCCAAAGTGTTCTTCAATCTCATCTTTGTTTCTGATTCCAAGGCGCTCAAATGCTTTTGCCAATATATTTGTTTGGCTCTCATCCTTACAAGCGAGGAGATTTTCAAACAATTTCTCATAGATATGTGGAGGGTTTTCTTCCAATACTTCATATGTTGTGATATTCAGTTGAGGAGCAATTAAAGTCTTGAAAATAGTACTGATAAAGCTATCTATTGTCGAGATACTAATCTTGTCTTTCTCACGCAGCATCTTGTCATAAGTCGTTTTTAGATAAACAAGTTGTTCTTTTCCTATCTTATAATCCTCAGCCTTCATATTGCCATCTTGCTCTCTTTTTGTATCAAGGTCTTTTTGGACTACTTTCTCGATTTGCTTGATAATATCAGCACTTTTCTCCTTTGCTTTTGCATCTTTTGCATCAAATATATCTTTCAGACGCTCGAATATCGCATCCCTAATCTCTGCTGTTGCTTTGCGTGTAAAGGTGATTACCACAATATTTTTAAAGTCAAAATCTCTGTCGCCATAGTGCTTCAAAAGTATTGCAATATATTCTAATGAGAGACTATAGGTCTTGCCTGTCCCTGCGCTTGCTGTATAAACTCTATTATTCATTTTCCCCTCCATCTCTTTTTTTCGTCATTGTCACAAAATCATCTTGCCTACTGATGTCACGATAGCGATCAAATAAATCAAAAGCCTTTGCTGGCTCAAATTCTTTCTTGACGGTAGTTTTTATTTCTTCGGTCTTTTTTTCAGAAAACTCCTCAAATTTTGCTGCTTTTAGTTGCGCTGAATGTTTAGCCTCGCCTTCAATAACATTGTAGATTTTGGCATTTACGCCCTTATTTTGCTCTCCTAAGAGATAGATGTAAAAATCCAATTGCTCTTTTGCGCCTGAGCCTGTCTTGATATCGATCAACGCAATGCTTTCAAGGTACTCGATAAAGAGGTCCACTCGCCCTATTAGTGTTGCTTTAATTGAGGAGTCATCCTCAGAACCAACCACAGGTTTTTCAGCAAACTCTTCCTCTGGTTTTACTTCTTTAGCTTCCTTTTCTATTAATTCCTCTTTGATAAACTTACAGATATTTTTACTAATCGTCTTTTTCAAAAATAGGTTAAAAAAGTCGCCGTCAAAGCCCTTATCTATTTTGTAATAAAAGCTATCTTGCATTGCCTTGTCAAACGCATTTTCAACCATCCTAACAGACTCTTTATCCTCCGAGATCTCCTTGTATTTGTCATCTTTGGTCAACTCTTCAAAGACATTATGTACGAGATTACCCAAGGCTTTATAACTGATTTGTGGTTCTTTTACTTCACTAAATAGAGAAAAATAGCAATGAAGATCAAAAAACCAATTAAAGCTGTTTTTTTTCAGTTGAGCATATGAATAATAACCTAATTTTAACTCATCAGGTATCAGATCTTTATCATTGATTTTATAGAAATCCCTATCTATCAACACGGCTTTATCTGGAATAATGTATTCGTCATTCTTTTTTACTATCTTTGCAAAATAGTCCTGATAATCTATATCATCGAGTTTAAGTTCTGCTTCGATCAGATCTTTTCTATATTGCAAAATCTCCTCGATAAATGAGCTTTTCTGCGTATTATCATCCACATTCTCAATATAGAAGAGCTTTGCAGTCTTACTATTATTGATCATGGTATAAAGCTGATATTTCTCTAATAGGCGAATATCATCCCATGACTTCAGTCCCAGCTTCTCTCTCTGCGCATTAGTCAGCAAATATGGCGTTTTACGTGCTGAGGGCAATATTGTCTCTTGCAGATTTAAAATAGCGATATTCTTTTCAAAACAGCTATTAGCATCGGCAAAGTCACTAATCCTAATCGTTCTTTTTGTTGATTCCTCAACCTTTTGCTTATAAGACTTCCCACGCAAATACTCGATAATAAACCCAAGCTTTTCATATACACTTGGCAAATGCTGGTCTATTTTTTCGGGCATACCCAATTGTGTAATACTTCTCAAATTATCAATCGCTTCTAAATAGATTTCCAACTCAGCAATGTTATTATACTCAGCATTTGGATCGAGGTCAGCAAAATTTAGCATGCTCAATAGCTTATTCTTCTGCCAATCACAAAGATAGTCCAACAACTCGTCAAATCTCTTAAAGCCCAAGAAGGTCTTGATAATATTAAAAGCACAGGTGAGCACATATTTCACATTATTAGTATTGTAAAATGACTTCTTCTCAACTCCTTCATATTCCTTTTCCAAATCAAGATAAACCCAATCTCTCTCATTCAAATCAAGCAAAAAACGATTCATCTCTTGTCTAAGAGCAAATTCTTCTGCTTTACCAATATAACGCCAAAATTCATGATTGGCAAACCAGTGATAGAGTGCATAAATGGGGATAAGCTTACGCCCTTTATCAATTACAATGCGTTCAACAACGAATTTTATTTGATCCAAAAAGTTAAAGATTGCCGAATGATTAAAGCTTAAGTCATTCTTTAAGAAAAAATACTGGGAGTTTAAATCGCCATAAAATGGCTGTCTGTCGATATCAAAATCAATTATTAGATCAACCTCGTCCGCCTCTATTTCATTCAATAATTGACGATGCATACCAAAAGCATTCTTTGCTTCAAATAGCTTAATATCTTTGCTTGGAAAAGATAAAAATGGCTTCTCTTCTTTGCTTTCCTTATCTTTTTTCACTCTTAGTTTGAGCTCATCAGGCTTAAATTCAAATAAATCTTCATTACCCTGTACATAAAAATCAATCTCTATTCCGCTCATCGTGATTTCTTTAAAGATCTCTTTATCGAGCTTGCTAAATTCAACAATATTATAAAAGATTATTTTCTTCTTACCGCGTAAAAAGTGAGCATCAAAACACTCAATACCCATATAAATGGCATCGGTATATCCTTTTTGTTCAAGATAATCACGATAGGCATCATAAACCCTAATCAAATTATCAATAGGCTTCTCTTGCCATATCTTATATAAGCTATCATCACCGCTTTCTTTCACCTTTCTAATCGTCGTACATGCCTGCTTCAATTCCTCAAAGAGAGTCAAAACATTCTGCAGATATTCCTCGCTACCTTGATAAGTTTTTAGGTTATATTCACTCTTAATATCTTCTGGAATAGATGCGTACAAGCTAATATACCTTTTTATATCCTTAATCTTGACCTGATCACAGGTCATGCATTCATCATAGAAATCTGCCTTACTCATCACTTGCCCTTCGAACAAGCCCCCTTTCGCTTGCATTTCTTTGATTAGCTCATTCTGTAGTGCATAATCAGAGCATACAATCAGTACATCCTTCTGATTCTGTGGATCCTTCAAAACCTTCTGTTTCATTACATCTAAATTTTCAAAAAACATACCCCATCTCCTTCCAAAAATTAATCTACCAAATTAAAAGTACTATGTCAAATATTATTTCTTTCTTTTTTTATTTTCTTTGTAGAAAAGCCATATCTTGTCTTATTATAGCATCCAATTATAAAAACCTGTAATTTATTTTCTTTTTATTGTTTTTAAAATAATCTTTGCCTTCAAGACAAACCATATTAATTTATAAATACTACTATTAAAAGGATGTAACAAATGTCTTATCCAATAATTGACTGTCATGCAGACACTTTTTCAAAAATGCTCTTGCAAAAAAGAAGTAATAGATTATTCAAGGGCTTTGCTATGCAGCCACCAAATTACCTTCAGCATCGTGATATCACGGCAAAGCGCACCACAAAAGCCAATTTACGCATTCAAACTCAGTCTCTTTATATCGGCGACTCGCTCTTGGATAAGCCTTTGACGCATGCTTTAGAGATTATCGCCATAGCCCTGCAATTTATCGAAGAGAACAAAGACTTTTATTTAGTTAAGTCTTTTGATGAGGAGAAATTCCAAAGCAAATATGGTATTCTACTTTCCATTGAAGGGCTGGAAATTATTGAAAACAGCCTTGATTTACTGGATATTTTCCACAATTTAGGAATTAGAATGATAGCACCCTCATGGAATAGAATCAGCAAATGGTTTACGCCAATCACAGAAAGTGGCGGCATGCTCTCGCACGGCAAAGAGTTGATAGACAAGCTCAATACCATGAAAGTCCTGCTCGATATTTCTCACTTATCTGACCAATCTGTTTTGGATTTAGAAAAGCATTATCAGGGCACCATTATCGCCTCACATTCAAATATCAGAGCAATCAACTCTTCAGTTCGAAATCTGCCTGACGACTTGATAGAAATAATCAAAGAGCGAAATGGGCTGATCGGCGTCAATATTTACTATGGTTTTTTAAGATCAGATAGAACTGAGCATCAGGGTTTCAAATTCCACGACCAAGTCAATTATAATTACGAGTACGAATTGAGTGATATTTCAGACACATACCCTATCGGCTTTCTCTGGGTTTTAGAGTTATTAGAGTATTATGACAAGATAAATGCTTTAGACAATGTTTGCTTTGGAAGCGACTTTGACGGCATTCATAAGTATTGTGCTGGTTTAGAAAACCCTACGGGCTTCCCGCTTTTAGAAGACTTTTTACGTAAAGCTTCTGTCAGTGAGGAAGTGATAGCTAAGCTCTTTTATAAAAATGCTCTAAGAGTGTTAAAGACTGTGCTTTAGTCTCTCTCTTTATCTTTATAAACCTTACGTAAACCTACGATTAATAAATAAAAGACAAACATAAAGACAAAAATGCCAATCATGCCTTTTAGCATCACATCGAGCGCTTGGAATGTCACATCTATTGCATCAGCAGAAAAAGCTATATTGGTAGTTAGTTTCATTATTCTTCTCCTATTTTATCAATGCGAGTATCAAACCGCCAGCGATCACCGAGCCGATTTGCCCTGCAACATTAGCGCTTGTAGCAGCCATCAGTAAGAAGTTTTGTGGATCTTCTTTTTGTCCCATTTTTTGAATGACACGTGCAGACATTGGAAACGCTGAAATACCAGCTGCACCGACCATTGGGTTGATTTTATTCTTCAAGAATAAGTTTAATCCTTTTGCAAAAAGAACACCACCAGCTGTATCAAAGATAAAGGCAATCAAGCCCAAGCCTAAGATGAAGAGGGTTTGTGGTTGTAAAAACTTATCTGCTGTCATTGTCGAAGAAATGCTCAAGCCGAGCAAGATAGTCACGAGGTTTGCCAATTCATTTTGTGCTGATTTGGATAGTCTTTCCAAAACGCCACATTCACGTAATAAGTTACCGAACATCAAGAATCCAACCAAAGACACTGCAGACGGTGCTACTATGCCTGCAATGACAGTGATGAGTATCGGAAACAAGATTTTTACAGTCTGTGAGACATCTTGATTACTCGATTTTATTCTGATTTTTCTCTCTTCTGGGGTAGTCAACATTCTGATCACAGGGGGTTGAATGATGGGCACCAAAGCCATATATGAGTATGCAGCGACGGATATTGGACCCAATAGGTCAGGTGCAAAGTGATTTGCAACATAGATTGAGGTCGGACCATCTGCTGCACCGATAATGCCGATTGATGCTGCCTGTTTCAAGCTAAATCCTAACAGAGAAGCCGAAGCCACTGTAAAGAATATCCCAAATTGTGCTGCAGCCCCAAACAAGAGCATTAGTGGATTCTTTAATAGTACTGTGAAGTCGATCATTGCACCAATTGCGATAAAGATAAGTAGTGGAAATAGTTCATTTGCAATACCAAAGTTGAACAATATACTCAGAACGCCATGCTCTCCAATTGCTGAAGACATTGGGATATTTGCTAAAATTGTACCAAAACCGATAGGCAATAATAGCGTTGGCTCATAGTCTTTTTTGATAGCCAAATAAATCATTACTCCTGCTATTATTAGCATGAATATATGACCAAAGCTTATATTTGCAATACCGAGAACTAACTGATCCATAAAACCTCTTTTCTAATTATTATGCCATTATTTAAATCTGTGTTTTTTTGTAAATAGTTTTTTTCAGATATCCTCAACAACTTAATAATTTTCACAAGCTGAGGCTGTTTCATAGTGACCAAAAATATCTAATAAAAGAATAAAGTAAAATTATAAATAAAAAAAACAACACCCTCTATATATATAGGGCTTACAAAATGGTGTTTTTTGAAAACTATTTTCACCCAAATCAGCAGATGCTTACTACGAGCAGGTTTAGAGGTGATTTTTTTTCAGTAACTATCCATAGTTGACTCAGATCAATTGCATCTCAAATCTCAGTTCACAGTACCCACGCAGTCTGCAAACCTGATTTATGTATTAATCAACATCTTTAGGCAATTTGCATTTAGTATAAAAAAAGCAGGTCCCATGTGAGACCTGCCATATTCAAGATAATTTAGTAATTAACCATTTCTCTTTTGAAAATCAACCATAAATTCACCCAAATCTTTTGTAGCTTCGATTGGAAGTGAATTATATGTAGAAGCGCGGCAACCACCAACAGAGCGGTGACCTTTTAAACCGATCATATCGAGTTTTTTAGCTTCGCCGATGAATTTTTCTTCGAGTTCTTCGCTTGGAAGTCTGAAAGTAATATTCATTAAAGAGCGATCTTCTTTTTCTACTGTGCCTTTGTAGTAGCCATTGCTATTGTCAATTGCATCATAGATATAAGCAGCTTTTTTCTGATTATTAAGTAATACTTTTTCTAAGCCTTGTTTTTCGATCCATTTTAATACGAGACCAATAACATACACTGGGAATGCAGGTGGTGTATTGAACATAGAGTCTTTATCGATATGTGTTTTGTATGACATCATAGTTGGGAGGTTTTTGTTAAACTTATCCATCAAGTCTCTACGAAGGATAACTGCTGTAGCGCCAGCAGGTCCAATGTTCTTTTGAGCGCCAGCATAGATGAGCCCATATTTATTACCGTCGATTGGGCGGCTGAGGAAGTCAGAAGACATATCAGAAACTAATAATAAGTCTTTTGGTACTTCGAGATCTTTGTGATATTCAGTGCCATAAATAGTGTTATTTGTGGTATAGTGTAAGTAAGCAGGGTTTTCTGATAATGTGAAAGTTTTAGGTAAATAGCTAAATTTCTTATCTTCTGAAGTTGCTGCAAGGTGGGCTTTTTTGCCAATTTTGAGTGCTTCTTTATAAGCCTTTCCTGCCCATTCGCCAGTGTTGATATAGTTGCCGATTTTGTCATCTGGTAAAAGGTTTAATGGGAGCATGTAGAATTGTGAACTTGCTCCACCGCCTAAGAACAATACAGCATAATCATCACCAACATTGAGTAATCTTTTCATTGTAGCAGTTGCATCATCAAAAATTTCTTGATAATCTTTAGAACGGTGGCTCATTTCCATTACAGATAAGCCTTTGCCTTTGTAGTCAACTAAATCTTGTTGAACCTCTTGCAATACCTCTAAAGGTAAAACTGCTGGACCAGCGCTGAAATTATGAATTCTTTTCATAACATCCTCCAAAATATTATTTTGATTTACTTTAAACAAAATTATGTTTTTCTGGCAAGCTATTTTTTGAAATAATTGAAAATCATTGTTTATTCACTAATATATAATACTTTAGCGTTTGTATAAATCATGAGTATATTATCCGCAGTTTTGCTGTTCATTGTAAATAAAATTAAAAAAATGCAAATCTCACTTATCTCAATCTCTATCCATAATATTATAGGCTATCCCATAGTATCGCAGAATTATGAAATAAAAAACAACAACCTCTATATATATTGGCAGGACAAAACAGGGGTTTTTGAAAACTATTTTCACCCAAAACATCAGATGTCTACTACAAGCGGATTTAGATGTGATGATTATTATCAGAAATTAAAAGAGGATGCTGCATAACATCCTCATTTTAAATATTTTTCTATTGTTCAAAGGTACAAATCAAAGCTCATTTTGTCTTTTATCTCTTGCACAACAGTTTTTTTATGGCAACTCACCTTAACTGCAGAGAAAAGTGCAGGGTCATGGTAAACCTTTGGTGACAATGCAAATGTCCCGTCCTGCATCGCAATACATTGATAAACAATATTTCTGCTAACATCTTCTCTACTGATAAATTCAATTATCACAATATCGCCAACTATCGGGTTCCATTGAGGGGTATCTCCCACAGCCTCTTTATTTTGCTTATGTATTTTGCCACTTACTTGAGGTATTTTACTCTCTGCAAATAGGCATAATATCAATGCCATGGCAATTAGCATTATTACTATCTTTTTCATCTGGTCTCCTTATTTTAAAATCATTAGCTTCCCTATTTGTGCATCCTGCCCCTGTTCTACACGATAAAAGTATATGCCAGATGCGACATTCTGTTGATTTTGATCTTTTTTATCCCAAATTATCTCTTTATTGGTCTCAGGGTTAGCCTCTATTTTTTTTACCAATTGCCCCTTTATATTATAGATAGAAATGCTTTTGACTTGCTGGGCTTTAAAGTGCACATTACCTGATATACATGGATTAGGATATGCTGAAATAGCCTTTGGCTTTACAATCGTATGATCATCACTTGCAACAGTATAGTCAAAGCTATATAAAAATGCACCTTCACTGCTATACTTTAACATCTTATTGTATTCAGGATAGAAGAATTCTTTGGTAAAGGGCAATGCCTCATACTCCCCCGCCTCATGAAATTCATAATCTCCTATTGAATAAATAGTTTTTTGCCTTGGGTTTTCTATACTTTTTGTCAGCAATCCATTAAATGCATTGAGTGTCGTGTAACATGAATCAAAGTTTTGCGTATACAAAAACTCTAAGCCACTGTCACTCACGCGATAGACACTGGCATAGCCAGGCGGATAATCGTATATCATAAAGTGATCTTCATCTACAAACATAAAGGATGGCATATTATTTCCATTAGCTGGCTGGAATGAATATGTAAACACAATATCTTCAGGCGCATATCTATCTCTAAAATCAATATTTCCAAGATTACAAACTGCAATCATACTATCATTCTTATGGCTTCGAAAATCTTGGATTTTGCCATTAAAAGTACAGTAATACTCAATGCTATCACCAATTAATCTGTAAACATAAACTATGTATTGGTCTATACTACTATTGCTTGTTGAAATATAAAGGAAATCATCAACAATGTTTATTGTATGTAAACCTTGATCAACATTTATTCGATACAGTGATTCAAGCTGCTCATTGTCCAAACTATATACATCAATGACGTACTGATTATTATCAAGTCTTAAAAACAAATATAATTTTTCATTATACACCTCGAAGTTAATAAAATAGTCAACACCCTCAATACATGTTGTATAGTAATCCTCAAGAAGAGATGGATAAAAGTAAATAGTATCATTAGCTGCATCCCAAGCAACAATATTGCTATCTTTTTGCCTGCATCTATTATTCCACAACCCGTAATCTTGAATCTTAGTTATTCCTGATCCAAGTTCATATTGGCTTATGTACAAGGTATTATTGCTGTAAATATATGGATAATCCAAATTCAAACAACCAAATAAGCTATTGCCATAGATGGTATCTTCTTCATATATTATTTCTGATGTGTTAATATTAAAAACAATAATATCACCCCAAGCATTATTAGTAAAGAGAATATCATCAATGAGAATTGCGTCTGTATAATGCCAAAAATCAGGAGCACCTGTTATATCGTCTTTGTAGATAGACACAGGATTATTGATGTCACTGAGATCAATGACTTCCATATACCGATAACCCATTATATAGAGTAATTCATTTTCATATTTTATGTGGGATAGAGAGAGAATTTCATCATCTGAAAGAATATATTCTGCAAAGTGTTCTGGTAATTCATCACTCTCAACTTCATTGAGATTAAAAAACCACAGAACTGTCATATTATATCCACCTCCAGTAATACTACCACACTGTATAAAAGTAGAATCTGCCAATGTAAAAAAACCATATGCATCCCAGATTTGTCCTTCTTCTTCTAAAGTGTGGCTATTATACTTTCTACCCTTATAGTTTTCATCGTCTCCAAGTAGTAGATAGTCATCATATAATCCTTTTGAAACAGTATAACCTGCATATATACCCGTATTACGAGTTAATATGCTTTGCAATGGGCTTTGTGAAACATCAGCGATTGATAATAGTATTTGCCCAAAAGTTATATCATTTTCTGCCTCAGCATAATACAGTTTATCTCCAATAATAAATGAACTAAAAATAGGTGGATTATTGTATTTCTCGATTATGTATTTTAGGGCTATACTCCCATCTTCATATATCTGATACTCTCCTATCCTCTGATAGTTTTCTACATACAATCTGTCATCATATTGATTGATAGCAAATCTATAATCTCCAAAATCAACCACAATGCTATCTAAATTTATGTTATCAATACTATCAATTCGCGCATATAAGCTTAAGATAGTTAAAGTAAAATATGCAATGCAAAAAATTATTCTTTTCATTTTTGCCTCCTTTTTATTTATCAATGAAAGATTAATTCTTAGCTAATGAATAAAAAGGTGCTATGTGAATTTATTGTACGACCCGATAAAGAAATTCTTAATAAATGATGCAAAACCGAATATGATAGTGTAGTGTAGTGTAGTGTAGTGTAGTGTAGTGCAGCATTTATCCTCCTTTACTAATCACATAATAAATTAAAACACCATCAAATATGTGTCAATATTATAACATATTCTTTTTGTGTCAAGAAATAATTGCATATTAATGAAATATTTTTTATTGTTCAAAGGTACAAATCAAAGCTCATTTTATCTTTTATCTCTTGCACAACTGAAAAGAATGAACATTAAATGGATCATAATTTTACTTGGGTAGTAGTTGGTTATTAAAAGTTCGTAATTTTAAATTGACTGCCTGCAACTGTAACTTCTTTTCTGGACATATTGACGTAAATGAAGGAATGAGCTTCGCCGCACAACTAAGGATAGTTGTTCGTACGAGGGCTTGTTTCATTACAATTGCGCATTATCGCAGTCATGACAATAATTAGCTTCGCTGCACAACTAAGGATAGTTGTGGGTACGTTTAAAAAAAAGAATGCCTCAGTTGTGATAGAGTGCCATGGAACCGTGTGTCAAAGGCTTTAAACCCAAGTGTGTTACAGTGCGTTGTAGTGTGTTGTTAAAAAAAAGAAATGTAAAATTAGCGTTTGTATGCCATGGAACAGTATTGCAAGTGCTTTAAAAAGTGTGTTGCAGTGTATTGTTTAAAAAAGCCAATTCAACACACTCTTTTTTAATTTTTGAGAGTTATTAATTCAGTTTTAATTTTTGAATGCGATTTTATTATCTTCTATAATCATATAATAAATGGTATTATACATTTTATCTGAACAGTAGTTCATCTTTTATCTTGACTAAATGCACTACTTATTTAAATTGAACCACGATTCATAAGAACTAAGTATAAGGAGGAAAACAATGGCTTATGAAATTGAATCTTTAAACAGCAAGAAGAGTAAAAAGAGAGCTGATTTAATCAAGGCTGCAATCAAGACATTTGCTCAAAAGGGCTTTCACAGGACAAAGATCTCGGATATTGCCAAAAAGGCGAAGTTAGCCGATGGTACAGTGTACTTGTATTTTGAAAACAAAGATGATCTACTCATCAAGTGTTTTGAAGAAATGATTATCGATCTTATGGAGAAGGCAGATCAAAGGCTACAGGCGATAGAAGACCCACTGGAAAAAATGCTCAATTTTATTGACTTGCACATTGATTATTGTGAGAAGAATCGTGACGCTGCAAAGCTGATAATCATCGAGCTGCGCCAAAGTCCTGAGTTTTACGAAAAGTATCCAGATTTTTGGCCCATTAAGAACTATTTAAATTATCTGACAAAGCTCTGCAAAGAGGCTATTGATGCGGGTAGAATCAGAGAAGTTGACCCTGATTTATTGACGACCATTATTTTTGGTTCACTTGACTTTTCTATTACGGCATGGCTATTATCTAAGAGTACGATTGACTTAAAAAGAATTAGAAATGGTGTAGCAGACATTCTTCACAAAGGACTAATAGGAGACACAAACAATGAAAAAAACGATTAAAGCACTGATTGTTTTATTGCCAATATTTAGTCTTTTTGGTGCTCTAAATGCGGAAGGGCTGAGCATCCAAGAAGCACGCAAGATGGCAAAAGAAAACAATATCAGCAATAGGAGCCAAGTTGAAATGCTCAAGAGTGCTCAGTCGAGAAGCAAAGCCTCATTTACCCAGTTTCTTCCCTCAGTCAGTGCTGCTGGTACGTATATACAGAGAGGTGATGATTTTCAACTAAAAACCGACATGGTGACCCTGCCTGTTTATAAGATTGACAGTTCAACAGGCACGCCAGCACCAGTAGCGGGAGAGTTTGTACCTTTTCAAATTGATATGAAATTAGGTGAAAAAGACAGCTATCTCTTTAATGTCAATCTCACCCAGCCCCTCTTCACAGGCGGAAAGGTGCTTACTCAATACAAGCTCAATAAGAATTTAGAAATGATTGAGCAGAACAAAATGCAATTGAGTGACGAAGATCTGATTTTGAAGGTTGACGAAGCTTATTGGCGGGTAGTTACTTTACAAGAAAAAGTTCTGCTTGCAGAGCAATTTAAAAGCACAGTTGAAAATCATTTAACTGATTTGAGAAATTATAAAGCAGTGGGTATTATCACGCAAAATGACGTTTTAAAAGCAGAAGTAAAGTTAAATGATGCTGAGCTCAATCTCTTAAAGGCAAATAATGGTCTGAAGCTTGCTCGGATGGCGTTCAATCAAGTTATTGGTCAGTCTTTAGACAGTGAGCTCACTTTATCTGATAAGCTTGAAGAGGGTGTGTTAAATACGGGCAAAGCCGATTTGGACAGCATTGCAGAAAAGCGCCCTGAACTTCAAATGCTCAATACAGCTATTAAACTGGCGGAGTGTAATACGAGCTTACAAATCTCACGTTATATGCCTAATATTGTTCTCAATGCCAGCTATAATTTCATGAACCCCAACCCCTATAATTCATTTAAAGATGAATGTGGCAAAGACTGGACTATTGCCCTTCTTGCTCAAATGGAGATTTTCCATTGGAATGAGAGAGGCTATATGCTCTCTTCTGCCAAAAGCATGCAAAAGGCTGCTCAATACCAATTTGACGACGCCAGCCAGTTGATTAATCTGGAAATATTGCAGTCTGAAAACTCTTTAAATGAAAGCCAGCAAAAGGTTGCCCTCACAAAGATAAGCGTTCAACAAACAGAAGAAAACCTTACCTACTGTAATGACAAGTTTCGCCAGGGGATATTAAAGAGTACAGATGTTTTGGATGCTCAAACCTTATGGCAAAAGGCAGAGTCTGACTATTTAGATGCCTTGGCAGAGTTAAAAATCAGCGAAATAAAGTTCAATAAAGCCATTGGCGAATTAACACAAAAATAAATAAGAGGAGAAATAATGAAAAGAATAAATTACTTAATAATACCTTTAATGCTCGTTTTTGGAGCTTGTACAAAGAAAAGCGTAGAGTCTTATGATGAAAAACAAATTATTGTCAAGACCGCAGAAGCAACGCTGAAAACATATAATCCAGAGTTATGTTATTCTGGCTCTATCACCGCTGGCAAAGAGGCTAATTTGGGCGTTGTCTTGCCAGGTAAAGTCGAAAAACTCTTTGTTCGTGAAGGTTCTAATGTGACTCAAGGGCAGTTACTTGCGCAATTATCTGATGAGTTATTAACCCAAGCACAAATTGAGTTTAATGCAATTAAAAAAGACTATGATCGTATTGCAGAGTTATTTGAAAAAGGCTCTATTTCTGAGATGGAGCATGATCACTTGAAGGCAAAGTTAGAAGCCTCAGAAGAAAAGTATAATATGCTTAAAAAGAATACACAAATCAGGGCACCTTTTGCTGGTATAGTAACTGAAATTCTGGTCAAAGAAGGAGAGAATTTTATGTTGATGCCTGCGCTTAATCCTGGTTATTCTCATTCATCTGGCATAATCAGATTGATGCAGCTTGACCAAGTAAAAGTGCAAGTATCTATCAATGAGAAGGATATCAGTCAGATTAGAAAGGGTTTATTGGCAAATGTTACATGCGATGCTTATCCCAATGAGACTTTTAGGGGGCAGGTCGATAATGTTCACCCCATTTTATCTAATTTTTCACGTACTACCACTGTCGATATTATCATCAATAATAAGGACAAAAAGCTTTTACCAGGCATGTTTTGTCGTGCTTCAATAGAGTTGCCTACAGCAGAGGGTATCTTTATTCCTCGCTATGCAATGCTCAAGCAATCAGGCACAAATGAATCTTATGTTTTTGTTTATGAAAATGGCATAGCAGCTAAAAAGATCATCAATATAGTCAAATCTATCGATGATGAAATCATTGTTACTGGCATTAATACAGGCGAACAAGTCATCACCGCAGGTAAGACAAAAGTCCAAGATGGTGATATTTTAACTATTGATAGGAGCGAAAAATGAAACTACCAGAAATAGCGGTTAAAAACCCTGTTTTTACACTAATGTTTTTTCTGGCAATACTCATCTTTGGCATCGTTTCACTGACAATGCTACCCCGAGACATATTGCCTGATGCAGAGATCCCAGCTATCACGATTGTGACTGTCTATCCTGGAGCCTCAGCAAGCGAAGTTGAAGAGCAAGTAACAAAGCTTTTAGAAAATCAACTCTCTTCGGTCACTAATCTGACCAAGATCAGCTCAAAATCAAAAGAAAATGTCTCTTTTATTTCATTAGAATTTGATTGGAATACCAACCTCGATGAAGCTTCAAACGATACGCGTGACATGCTTGAGCTTGTAAAGCAAGATCTCCCCTCTTCTGCTTATTCACCCTCAATTGTCAAAGTCAACAGCTCAATGGTACCAGTCTTGATCTACAATGTCACTGCCAAAGAGAGCTATAATACACTCGACCAGATACTTAATGAAAAAATGACAGACCGCCTAAAACGTGTAAAAGGCGTAGGCAATTTTATAATAGTTGGGCAAAAAGAGAGACAAGTCAAGGTCGAAATTGACCCCTACCGCCTGCAAGCATATCAGTTAAATATGGGAACAATTGCCCAAGCAATCAAGGCAGAAAACCTGACTGTTCCTGGTGGTAGTATCGATTTGGGGCTAAATGAGTTATCAGTTCGTGTACCAGGTGATTTTGAGACAATTCAGGATATTGAGAATCTTGTGCTTGCCTCTGTCAATGGCAAAATAGTACGTCTTGCAGACGTGGCAAAGGTTTCTGATGATTATAAAGAAAAAGATGAGATCACCAAAGGTTTCAAAGAGAGATCTGTGGTCATCATGGTGCAAAAGCAATCAGGTGCAAACACTTTGGAAGTCGCTTCTGCTGTGAAAAAAGAGATAGCCTTAATCCAAAAGACTATGCCTGCAGACGTGAAGATCAATCAGGCAATAGATTCTTCAGTAATGATCTCTCACTCGATCAAAAATGTCACCTCTACTATCTGGTATGCGGCATTTTTTGTGATCTTTGTAGTGATTTTCTTTATGGGTAATGTGCGCAATAGTTTGATCATTATTCTTACCATACCTTTTTCTTTAGTTCTGGCATTTATCTATATGTATATTGCCAAATTCTCGATCAATATTTTCTCCATGATGGCTCTGGCAATAGCGCTTGGTATGGTGGTCGATAATGCAATTGTGGTATTGGAAAACATTACACGTCATATAGAAAATGGGGCACGCCCTCAAGAGGCTGCGATCTTTGGTACATCTGAAATGGGCATGGCTATTTCTGGCTCAACCCTCACCACAATAGTTGTCTTTTTGCCGATGATTTTCATGGGTGGTGTGGTTGGTATTTTATTTAAACAATTAGCACAAATCGCTTCTGTGACTTTGATTGGTTCACTTTTCACAGCGCTTACACTCACTCCTATGTTGGCATCTATTTTAATAAAACCCATTCAGGAGCAAAAAAAGTCTCATGGTAAACTTGCCACCTTCTTTAAAAAGATCTTTATGAATACAGAAAATAAGTATAAAAAATGGCTGGACTGGGCTGTCAACCACAGAAAGACCATTATCTATGGCTCTTTACTACTCTTTGCCATTACTCTTGGTCTGTCAACAACTGTCGGCTCTAATTATATTCCAGACATTGACGCAGGCGATTTACTCGTCTCAGTCGAGCTACCAGTGGGCACATCTTTAACTGAGACTGAGCGTGTAGCGGGTCTTGTTGAAGACATATTTTTAGAAGAGATCCCTACCAAAGATATTCAATCACACTATAGCATCATTGGTCAGACAGAAAAAGGCTTGCTCTCAATTATGAGTTTTAAGGAGGGCAAAAACGCCTTTACTATTGGCGCTAAGATAGTGATTCCAGACGAGAGAAACTATAGCTCTGCCGAGGTAGCTGATAGAATTGGCAAACGCATTGATATGATACCTGAAATTGAGAAGTTTGCTATTTCTGGAGGTAGCATCTTGGGCAAAGCTGTCTTAGGCAACAAAAAGCCTATTGATATTAAAGTAATTGGCAATGATTTTGACAAGATTAATGCCACCGCTATGATGATCGAAAATGAATTAGTAAAATATGGCAAACTTAAAAATATCAGCAATACTATCGATCAAGGGAAGATGGAATTGCAGATTCATATTGACCGTGATAAGGCGCGCGATATGGGGATAAATGTCGCTCTGGCAGGTTTATCAATCAGACAAGCAGTTTATGGTATCGAAGCGTCCCAATATAAAGATGACGGGGAAGAATTCGATATTTTAGTACGCTATGCACCAGAATTTAGAAATAGTATCGATGCAATTGGTGATATTTTAGTGCCAAGCATGACGGGGCAACATGTACCAATACGCTCCTTTGCCGAGATTGTCGAAGCAAAAGGGGCTTTAGAGATAAAGCGTGAATCGCAACAGAGAGTTGTCTATGTCTCAGCCGACTTGGACGGGGTGTCGCTGGGCGAAGCAGTGCAGGATATGCAGAAGCAGGTCGAGCAACTTGACATACCTGAAGGTGTGATAGTAGATTTTGGTGGGCAATATGAAGATCAACAAGAGTCTTTCAGATCTTTGATTCTACTCTTTATTTTAGGTATAGCTTTGGTGTATATGGTGATGGCTTCGCAATTTGGTTCATTAAAAGATCCATTTATTATTATGTTTGCAGTGCCACTTTCTATTATTGGCGTCATCTGGGCTTTTTTATTAACTGGCGAGACTCTCAGTGTCACGACATTCATTGGTATCATCATGCTGGTAGGTGTAGTGGTAAACAATGGTATTGTATTGGTTGACTACACGAATCTCTTACGTGCGAGAGGAGAATCTTTGTATAAAGCGGTTGTCAATGCGGGTCATTCACGCTTGAGACCTGTTTTAATGACATCCTTTACAACCATTTTGGGCATGCTACCTATGGCAATGAGCAGTGGCATGGGCTCTGAAATGTGGAAGCCTATGGCGATCACGATGATTGGCGGACTTTTAGTTTCAACAATTATCACGCTTATTTTGGTACCTGTGATTTATGCTGTTATCAACAAGAAAGGAGAGTAAGATGAAAATGATGAATATCACGTGTAATATCAGCTCAGTAAACCACCTCATACAAATTATGGAAAGAGAACAAATCAACTTTTATCAGCTATTTAATGAAGTCTGTGGCAAGCTACCGAAAGGCGAGCCAAGATTAAATAACCCTGTCTGGCCTGGTTTGAATAATTCTGTCTTCTTAACCTGTACGGAAAAGCAGTGTGAGAGCATCAAAGAAGCGATTAAAATGTTCAATAAAATGGCTTACAATGATAATGAATTAATTTTTTATAATAGCTGGACTATCGATGAATAAGCTAACTGAAAAATAATATTCATTTTTAAAAATAAAATGTAACAAATAAACATTACTTAGTTTTATAAGTAATCATATACCTCCTAAACAATAATAATGCAGGGCAAAAAGCCCTGCTTTTTGAGGCTGTTGCATACTAACCAAAATATCTTATAAAAGAATAAAGCAAACTTATAAATTAAAACAACACCCTCTATATATATAGGGCTTACAAAATGAGGTTTTTCGAAAACTATTTTCGCCTAAATCAGCAGATGCCTACTATCAGCGGGTTTAGAGATGATTTTTTTTTGTACGAACAATTATCATTAGCTGATCCAAATCAATTACCTTTCATCTCTCAGTTCTCATATTTCAATATTCTTCGAGTCTGAAAACCAAGTT
>Ga0208195_1001043_pt1 | contig 32276 bp, 19 predicted proteins | sample AD_UKC077_MetaG_FD_184441 | JGI IMG/M metagenome (GOLD analysis project Ga0208195, IMG submission 184441) | Active sludge microbial communities of municipal wastewater-treating anaerobic digesters from USA - AD_UKC077_MetaG (SPAdes) (version 2) | ecosystem: Engineered > Bioreactor > Anaerobic >... | reverse complement strand
CGCAATGCCGCTGAACATTTTTTCTCCCTGTATCCTTCGGCACAGCACTACGAAGTGTCTCTGTATGGCAGTCTCGCCTCCACCGGCAAGGGGCACCTTACCGATGCGGCGATCAGAGAGGTCTTCTCCTCCCATGGCAAGGAGGTGGATATCTATTGGTATCCCGATGAGGAGAAAGCGGCCCATCCGAACGCCTTGGTCATCAAGGAGGACGATGGAGGAATGGAGCAAACATACTACAGTGTGGGGGGCGGGAAGATCGTCATCGAAGGGGAGGTGGAAGACCCCTCCGCCCACCCGTATCCTCCTCAGTTCTCCACGATGAGGAGCATCCTCGAATACTGTGCGAAAGAGGGGCTGCAGCTGTGGGAGTTCGTCCTCGAGTGCGAGGGGAATGAAATCATCCCCTACATCGAGGAGGTGTGGACGGTCATGGAGGAGGCGGTGGCCCGCGGGCTCTGTGGGGAGGGGGTCCTCCCCGGTGGTCTGAAGCTTGCCCGGAAGGCGAGCCAGTACTGGGCGAAAGCGCAGCAGTCCATGGTCCCGACGGCCCTCCCGCTCTGCTATGCGCTGGCCGTCAGCGAGGAGAATGCCTCGGGAGCGAAGATCGTCACCGCTCCCACCTGTGGGGCCTCGGGGGTCCTGCCCGGGGTCCTGCACTACTTCGCCTCCCATGAGAAGGTCGCCAAGGTGAAGATCCTCCGTGCCTTGCTCACCGCCGGACTCATCGGAACCTTGGTGAAGAGCAACGGATCCATCAGCGGGGCCGAGGTGGGGTGCCAAGGGGAGGTCGGGGTCGCCTGTGCGATGGCGGGAGCCGCCGCCGCACAGCTCTGGGGTGGATCGATCTTCCAAGTTGAGTATGCCGCTGAGATGGGGCTTGAACACCACCTTGGCCTCACCTGTGACCCGATGCGGGGCCTGGTCCAGATTCCCTGTATTGAGCGCAACGCACTGGCTGCGATGCGCTCCCTCGATCATGCGACCTATGCGCTGTTGGGTGATGGGCGGCATAAGGTGAGTTTCGACAGTGTGGTGAATGTGATGATGGAGACCGGCCAGGCGTTGCCGTCGCTCTATCGCGAGACCTCCAAGGGAGGCCTTGCCAAGATCATCGATACTTGACGGGGCTTTTTGCCCTAGGGTACTGTTTCTGTACGTATGGCAAAGCGAACAGCAAAGACGAAACCCTCGTATGTTCAAAGGTCATCTCAACAAAAGGTGCTCTTCTTGCTGTGTGTCCTGCTGTTCTTGGCGCTTGATCCTACGTTTGGGGCCATCGTTCTTCAATATGCCACGCTCGACGAAGGGATCCAACTGATGCCTGTGACCGATGGTGCTGTTCTCCAACAGGAGAGGATTCCTGTGTGCATGCTGAAGCTTTCCGTCAAGAAGCCGGGCTTCGGGGCAATTCAATTGAATAACACCCCACTCTTTGATGGGGTGCGCTTCATCGGCTACAGCCTGGTCTTTGAGGGGGGGACTCCCGCCTTCTGTCAGAACAACACCCTCCTCTTGGAAGAGGTGGAGCTGCCCTGCATCTGGGCTGAGCTCTACAACCCGCTCCCCAGCGAAGAGTTTCGTTCCACCATCACCATCCATCTGACGGTGGAACGGTAGGTCACTTCACGACGATATTGACCAGCTTGTCCGGCACGACGATCTCCTTGACCGTGTCCTTGCCCTCGATCCACTTCTGGATCTTCTCATCAGCCTTGGCCAAGGAGAGGGCCTCCTCCTTGCCCAGGCCCATCGGGACCTCGGCCTTGGAGCGGACTTTTCCATTGACCTGGAAGATCAGCGTGACGGTGTCGTCCACCGTCAGATGCTCATCCCACTCAGGCCACGCGGTGGCGGAGAGCAGGGTGGTATGCCCCAGCTGCTGCCAGAGCTCCTCGGCCAAGTGGGGGACGTAGGGGGAGAGGAGTTTTGCCAGTGTCTCGGCGACCTGCCGGGGGAGCGTTTCCTCCTTGTAGAGGTCGTTGACCAAGATCATCATCTGGGCGATGGCGGTGTTGAAATTCAGGCTCGCCGTATCCTCGCTGACCTTCTTGATGCTCTTGTGCAGGGTCTTGAGCAGGGCGGCGGAGGGCTCCTGATCGCTGACGGTCCGTTCGGTGAAGAGGCGCCACGTGCGATCGAGGAAGCGGTAGACACCGACCAAGCCGGCGGTCGACCACGGCTTGGAGACCTGGAGCGGCCCCATGAACATCTCGTACATCCGCATCGAGTCGGCACCGTACTCGGTGATGATCTCATCGGGGTTGATGACGTTCTTCAAGCTCTTGCTCATCTTGGCGATGACCCGCTCAAGCGTCTCCCCGGTCTCCCGTTCGATGAACCGATCACTTTCGATCTCGTCGACCATGTCGGTGGGAACGAGGCTCTTGTCCTTGCGCTGGAAGGCGTATGAGGTGATCATCCCCTGGTTGACCAGGCGGGTGAATGGTTCACTGGTGGAGACTTTGCCCAAGTCGAAGAGCACCTTGTGCCAGAAACGGGCGTAGAGGAGGTGGAGCACCGCATGCTCGGCCCCACCGACGTAGAGGTCGACGGGCATCCAGTAGCGCTCCTTCTCACTCGATACGAACTCCTCACTGTTGTGCGGATCGAGGTAGCGCAGGTAGTACCAGCACGAACCGGCCCACTGGGGCATTGTATTGGTCTCGCGCTTGGCGCTTCCGCCACAGACCGGACAGACGGTGTTGACCCAGCTGTCGATCTTGGCAAGCGGACTCTCGCCGGTGCCGCTGGGCTCGTAGCTGGTCACTTCGGGCAACAGGAGCGGCAGGTCGCTCTCCGGTACCGGGACGGTGCCGCAGGTGGGGCAGTGCACCAAGGGGATCGGCTCGCCCCAATAGCGCTGGCGGCTGAAGATCCAGTCACGCAGCTTGTAGTTGATGGCCTTCTTCCCCAGACCCCGCTCTTCGAGCCAGGCGATCATGGCGTTGTTGGCATCATCCTTGCCCAGCCCATCGAGGAAGCCGCTGTTGACGTGCACACCATCCTCGGTCCACGCCTCCTCTTGGACATCGACTTCGCTCTTGAGCACCTCGATGATCGGCAGGCCGAACTTCTTGGCGAACTCCCAGTCACGTTCATCGTGGGCGGGGACCGCCATGATGGCGCCGGTCCCGTAGCTGATGAGCACGTAGTCGGCGATCCAGATGGGGATGCGCTCTCCATTGACCGGGTTGATGGCCCAACTGCCAGAGAAGACGCCGGTCTTCTCCTTCGCCAGGTCGGTGCGCTCCAAATCGCTCTTATGGGCCACCTCATCGAGGTATGCCACCACAGCGTCACGGTTCTCATCGGTGGTGAGTGCCTCCACCAGCGGGTGTTCGGGGGAGATGACCATGTAGGTCGCCCCGAAGAGGGTGTCGGCCCGGGTGGTGAAGACCTCGAGGCTCTCGTCCATGCCGTCGATGTGGAAGAGGACCGAGGCGCCTTCGCTGCGTCCGATCCAGTTTCTCTGCATCGCCTTCACCGACTCGGGCCAATCGAGCGCTTCGAGGTCCTCGAGGAGACGGTCGGCGTATTCGGTGATCTTGAGCACCCACTGTCTGATGTTGCGTCGCACCACGGCTGTTCCACAGCGCTCGCACCGACCCTCCTTGACCTCTTCGTTGGCCAAGCCGGTCTTGCAGTGGTCACACCAGTTGATGGGGGTGTTGGATTCGTAGGCCAGACCCTTGTTGAAAAGTTGGATGAAGATCCACTGTGTCCAGCGATAGTAGTCGCTGGTGTGGGTGGAGACCTCACGAGACCAGTCATAGGAGAAGCCGAGGCTCTTGATCTGGCGCCTGAAGTTCGCGATGTTGCTCTCCGTGGTGATCTTGGGGTGGGTGCCGGTCTGGATGGCGTAGTTCTCGGCAGGCAGGCCGAAGGAGTCGAAGCCCATCGGGTGCAACACGTTGTAGCCATTCATCCTCAGGTATCGGCAGTAGATGTCCGTGGCGGTGTAGCCTTCGGGGTGCCCTACATGCAGGCCGCTGCCCGATGGGTAGGGGAACATGTCCAGCACGTAGACGCGCTTCTCTTGGGGGATATTCTCATCTTCCGTTACGGCAAAGCTTTGGTGGGTTTCCCAGTACGCTTGCCACTTCTGCTCGATCTCTCTGAAGGGGTACTTGCTCATGGGAGCAATGATAGCCGTGTCACCTATCAGAGTCAACGCTCAGCGGACGACAAGCTTGCGGGGACACTGTCAAACAATATCGCGATAGGCTACGATTACCTCGGTGATGGTGTAGCCTTTGTGGTTGAAGGTTCGATCTTCTCTTGGCTTCTTTCGGTTGTCACAAAAGCTCAGCAGATATCCCCTGTCATGACCTTGGCTCTTCAAATATCCAGCCAATTGGTCATAGGCATCGCTTGCAGCGCTCTGGCCGTGCCACACCTTCAATTCAACGATGTAGCTCTGCCTTCCATAGAACACCATGATATCCATACGACGACTTCCACGTGTTTCTGGCTCGACCACATAATGGCCCATCCCATTGATGATAAGTTTCAAGAAACTCAGGAAGAGAAGTCGTCCCTCCCGTTCGATGAAGGAGCCATCCTCATCGCGATATTCGGATTTTAGAAACGATGCAAACCGTTCGAGAAGGCGAGCCATATCGAGTGTTCCATTCGTTAAAAAGGCTGAACTGCTCTCCGAGACAAAGTGATTGACCCGTCTCCTGACCTCGGAAGTAGAGATGTAATAATTCAAAATCACCGTTTCGAACACGATGTTCGAGACGGCGACCTTCCCTTCATGTTCCTTGAGGATACCGAACATGAGTCCGAGGTCAATATCTGGGTTACGAGGTTCAAACGGAACCAATGCTCCATCGAGGAGAATGGTTTTGACCATAGAACCGAATGAAGAACAGTTCACGAGATTCTTGATGACGTCATCGAACAGGGTATTATTTGTCTTTAAGATGCGCTTTTCTGCTTCATCGACGCCGTCGATCGTCCATGGTAGATGATCCTCGTCGATACGCTTGCAAAGAAGGCTCACTAAAAACGGATATCCGCTGGTATAGTAGTTCAACCGGGCCGATATTGTATGGATATCCATTCCCGTCTGGCTATGCGCCTCATATTCTTTGAGCATCGTGGCAATCTCAACGCTTGAGAAGCTCATGTCGACATCAAATGGGGTAGCTATGTTCCATGGACTGTTATAGTTGTGGTTTGCTTCAGGACGAATTTTTGTCCTCAGGTTCTTTATATCATGCACGCCGGCAAGAATGACACTTTGGAACGTGAGTTGAGGATTCTTCTGTGTGTTCCTTCTGATATATTGGTCACGAAGCCACCCCAAGAAGGTTAGGAACAGCTGGTTGTCGCCGGCTTTGTCAACCTCATCGATAATCAGGACCACTGGTTTTCCCGCCTGGAGACAAAGATCGGTGGTTCTCCTGCCCAAATCCTTCAATGGGAAGCGGCCGCTGATGCTGTGCTCGAACAGATGTGCTAGCTCTGCATGTTGTTCGATCAAGAGATGATAAAAATCATCCCTCAAACCATCTGCAAGAATTTCCAAGGATGCGAAGTATTCATCCTTACCTTCGAAACTGACTTTGAGTACGATGTGTGTCTTCGCCAACCGTTGATAGAGGAGTTCGAGCGTGGTGGTTTTCCCGTATTGCCGGGCACGGTTGATGATGAAGTATTCGCCAGCATCAACATATTCGGTTATGATACGGTCAATCTTGTCATTCGTATCCACCATATAGTGAAGAGATGGGATGCAAGGGTCAGTGATATTGAAATATTTTTGTTGAGCCATGCACGACCCCCCTCGCTTCGATCATCAAGTATATCTACTTGTATAGCCTAGTGTAGCATTGAACGGTATGATGCTCAATCCAACTCCATCAATGGGTGCCCTCATCGTCCCATCTCATCTTCTCCCACCGGATGGAACTCCACCGCCTCCATCCGATTGCCGGTCATCGAGATGACGCGGAACGTGCCCAGCGGCGTGGTGAGGACGTCGCCCTCCTGGGGGATGGAGCCGCTCTGCTCGAGCAGGTAGGCGGCGACCGTCGAGTTCTTGTGGTTGTCGTCATCGAGGTCAAGGTCGTCGATGAGCTGTTGGAAGGGGGTATCGGCCATGACCAGGAAGACGCCCGGCTCATCCTCACGCTCGACGATCCGGTCGATGTGGCGCTTCTCATGCTCATCGAAGAGCTCACCGAAGAGCTGCTCGACCACATCCTCCATCGTCACCACCCCCGAGAAGCCGCCGTACTCGTCAAGGACGATGGCCTGCTGCAACCGATCCTTCTTGAAGCGGTAGAAGACATCATCGAGGTGCATCTGCTCCGGGATGAAGACCGGGGGGCGGACCAGGGCCGAGAGGGGGATTTCCATCTTCCCCTTCAGCTGGGCGCGCAGCACATCGCGTATCAAGAGGATGCCGCTGATGTTCTCCTCGTTCTCGTGGTAGACCGGAATCCGGCTATACCCCGATTTCACGATGGCGGGGTAGCATGCGGAGAGCAAGAGCTCATCGCTCAGGCGAAAGACGTTGGTGCGGTGCGTCATGATGGTCCGCACCTGCGTCTTGGAGAAGTGGATGGCCCGCTCGATCAAGTCGCTCTCATACTGGTCGACCAGCCCGACATCTTCGGCGACATCGACCATCAAGCGCATCCCCTCGTGCGTCACATCCGGCTCGGTGTCGGAGGCGAAGAGGCGCGTGATGGCACCCGATAGGTGGCGCAGCAGCCAGACGAGCGGAAAGAGGATGATCGAGATGATGCGCAGCGGCCACGCCATGAAGACGGCGATCTTCATGCTGTGGGCGAGGGCGAGCTGCTTGGGGGTAATCTCCCCGAAGATGAGGATCGCCAGGGTGAGGACGCCGGTGGCCCAGCCGACGGCGGTGCTGCCGAAGAGAGCGATGGCATAGGTGGTCGTCAGCGCACTGGCGCTGAGGTTCACGATGTTGTTGCCCACCAGGACGGTGGTCAACAGCTGGTCGCGGTTCTGTGAGAGGGTGAAGGCGAGGCGGCTGCTTCGACCCTTGCGGCTCTCAAGGGCCTTCAATTGGAGAAAGGAGAGGGAGGTATAGGCGGTCTCGGTTGCGCTGAAGAGGGCGGAGAGACAGAGCAGGACGATGATGGAGATCAGCTGTGCATTCATGACAGCCTCACACCTATAGGATCATCACACGACAGGGGGTCTTCCATAACGATTTCAGTATAGCAAGAGAAAGATTGAGCAGGCAAGTAACAAGAGCAGGGAAAGAAGACGGGCCCGCCGTCCTCCCCGTTTGACCCGTGAGGCGTTGAAGCCGCAGAACGGGTAGAAGAAAAAGAGGGTATCCAAGATGAGGAGGAGGAAGGTGTAGGCGTTGGGGATGAGCACGACAAGGAGGGAAAGAACCGTGTTGGAGACCAGCGCCATCCGGGCCAAGAGGCCCGCCTCATCCTCCAAGGACCAAGCACTGCCCTTGATGTAGACGTTGCCCGGTGCAGGAAACGGGAGACCGAAGAGCAGGGGGGCGAGGAGGGCGGCCAGATAGGCGGTGTCCCACCCGAGGTAGACGACCTTCACCTTCGCCCGGTGTGCCACCGCGGCTTGGCTTGCTGTCCGTACGATGATCGAGAATATGACACCCCAGACCAGCGCCCTCTTGTCCTTCACCAAGGAGAGGCCCAGATACGCGGGGATGTTCCATCCCAGCGCGATGGGGAGGGTGAGCAGCAGGTTGGCGGCCACCGTGATGGCGAGCGCCTTCCCCCCTTCAGGATGGGGCTTCTGAGCGGAGCCGTCGAGACTCCGGTGCCAGAGGAAGTAGCCCATGTCGAAGAAGCGGGAGGCGTGGTGGTAGAGTTTGAACAGCCCGACGCCGAAGCGTTTGATCTGCCCTCCGAGGCTCATGCGACAGAAGCCGGAGCGTTCAAGCTGCTTGAAGGAGGCGGGGTTGTCCCCCTCGATGCATCCGGCCATGTCGGTGCACCCGAGGTCGCGGAGGAACGGGATGGCCGCTTCGAGCAGGAGGCCGGCCAACCCCTTGCCGCGGTGCTCGCGCGCCGTATAGAGCCACCCCAAGTATCCCATCTTGACCCGCTTGTTGACCTGAAAGACATCGAGGTTCAAGCCGGCCACCACCCTCTCTTCATAGGTGACGACGAGCGTGGTCGGCGGGTGGAGGAAGAAGATGGAGGCGAGGCTCTTCTCGAAGGAGGCGGCCATGAGCGCTTCCACTTCGCTTTGCTGCTCCTCCTTCATCCGAGAGACGGAGTACTCGCTCATAGCTGACGCACCATCTCACTCTGGAGCGCGAAGCGTTCGCCTCCGAGCGCGTCGAGGGCAGAAGAGAGCACGGTATCGCGCTCATCGATGTTGATGATCCGCACCATCTCGCTCTCCATCGCCTGTGCCGTGGCAATGATGACCTCTTTCATGATCTCTGTGTCATTGTATTCATCATTGAGCACAATCTGGGCTATCGAACCACGCATTCGATGGGAGGCGGCCGATCCGATGAAAGAGCCGGATCGCCGCAGAAAGAGGTGGGTATAGCCGCCTGCATTGATCGAACGGTTTTGGTTCTGCCAGCTCGGCGGGTAGCGGTGGGATGCGGTGAACGGGGCGTCGCTCTCCTCAATATCAACCATGGTAGGGAGGCTTACCAATCTCTGGCGCGCCGCCTGGTAACAGGAGAGGGTGCGCGTCTCCTCGAAGTGGTGCTTCAGGTAGAGCTCCTTGGCCCGGGTGTTGGTGGAGAGGACCTCAAGGGTGAAGGCGGTGCAGCCTTGCTCCTTGAGGTGCGCTGCGGTCGCTTCGATGAGGAGATGCGAGAGGCCGCGCCCCCGATGGGAGGGGATGATGGCGGTTCCCCCATCGTAGGCGGCGCTGCCCCGTCGGCCGATGAGGAGGAAGCCCACCAACGCGCCTCTATCGAAGAGGCCCATCGAGTCCTCCCGGCTGTAGTCGATCGCATCCAAATGGGCCTTCAGCTCCGCGTGGGTGAGGGAGAGGGGGATGTCGTAGTCGGCGAAGGCGCGGTTGAAGACGGGAGTCAACGTCTCCGTGTCCATGTGGGAGAGCGATGCGGTCACCACCATTGTTTCTTCCTGAAGTAGAGGGCCATGATGATGACGACGATGACACATCCGGCCAAGATTGCATAGAAACCCCAGTGGAGCGTGCTGAAGGGGATGTGGATGAAGTTCATGCCGTAGAGGCCGGTGAGGAAGGTCAGCGGGATGAAGATCGTGCTGATGATGGTCAGCACCTTCATGATGGAGTTCATCCGCATGTCGAGGCTGGAGAGGTAGACTTCCATGATGCCGCTGACCGTCTCACGCAGCATCTCACACTCCTCGGCGAGCCAGAGGGCGTGGTCCTGGACGTCGCGCAACAGGAAGATGGTGGTGTGGTCGAGCAGCTCGTTGTTGCTCCTGATCAGGGCGGAGAGGAGCTCGCGCAGCGGGGACGTCATCCGCCTGAGGCGGAGGATCTCCCCCTTGTGGTGATGGATGGCACTGGCGTCGGTCTCCTCCGCTCGGGTGATGACCATCTCCTCGAGCTCTTCGGTGGCGAGCTCCAGTTCATCGGCGCGGAGCAGATACTGGTCGACGACCGTATCGATGATGGCAGAGAGGAGCATGCTGGCACTGCCGCCTTGGAGCTTGGAGGAGGCGGTGGCGAGTTGGGCGAAGAGAGGGGTGAAGATCGCGCTCTTGGCCTCGGCGATGGAGAGCACCCACCCTGCTCCCAAAAAGAGGGTGATCTGTTGCTCGCGTGGTTCGCTGATGCGCAGCGTCACCGAGAGGTAGGAGTCGTACACATCGAGCTTGATGCGCTGGTTGGTGGAGAAGGCGTCCTCGAGGCTGAGGTTTGAGATGGAGAAGCCCTTGGCGATGGTGATGATCTCTTCGAGGTCGCTCAAGCCGCAGATCTCGATGTAGCGGATCTCTCCCTCCCTCGCCTCCGCCAAGCCTTCCTCGCTGCGGTAGGAGCCTTTTTTGAAGAGGTGGGTGGTGACCACCGTCTCGGTGGCGTCAACGGCTCCGGTGTAGAGGAGGGTGCCTGCCGCCAGCCCTTCTTTCTTCTTGTGGATGTAGTGGTTGCCCCGCTTCTCTGCCATATCACGGCTCCTTCTGCCCCATATGGGCACGTATGAAAGGATACAACGAGGCTCTGAAGCCTGCAACTCCCCGATTCTCTGACAAAACCAACTTGTGAAGTTGACATTGTCACCTTTTTGGGTTAGCCTTGTAAAAGCAACGTACGAAGAGGCGTATCATGTATATCCCGCGAGACATTCAAACACAGATTTTCCAGGCTCTGCAATTTTTTCCTGTCTTGGTTATTTCCGGTGCCCGGCAGGCGGGAAAGACCACTGCTCTTCGCGAAATTCTGCCCGATTACCACTATGTGAGCCTCGACCTCCCCAGCCTTGCTGAACAGGCTGAGCGTGACCCGATCTCTTTTCTCTCCACCCACCCATCCCCTTTGATCATCGATGAAATCCAATATGCTCCAGGTCTACTGCGCCACCTCAAGCGTGTGGTTGACTCCAATCGCCACGAGGCGGGTCAATATGTCCTGATAGGCAGCCAACACTTCCCATTGATGCAAGGGGTGAGTGAGAGCTTGGCGGGAAGAATCGCACTACTGGAGTTGGAAAACCTCAACTTCTCTGAGATTTCCCATGCCACTGGTGATGAGCCGGTCGTGTTGGAAGAGATCATCGCTCGTGGGCAATTTCCCGAGCTCTGGCGCAACAGGAGCCTGCCGCCCTCCTTGTTCTACTCCTCCTATCTCTCTACCTATTTGGAGCGTGATGTGCGCCAGATCCTCAATGTCACCAGCCTGCGTGATTTTGAGCGGTTCATCCGGGTCTTGGCGACTCGCTCCGGATCAATGTTGAACAAGAGTGATGTTGCCAAGGACGTTGGAGTCTCACCAAAGGCGATCGGCGACTGGATTTCAGTGCTCCAAGCCTCAGGACAGATCGTATTGCTCGAACCGTGGTATGTGAATTTCGGCAAGCGGATCGCAAAGAGCCCAAAGCTCTATTTCTGTGATTCTGGCCTCTTGTGTTACCTCTTGGGGATCGATGCGCACACCCTGCACGGATCGCCATTTCTTGGCATGATCTGGGAGACGTTTCTCTTTGCCGAACTCAGGAAGACCCATGCGTATCGCAATGCAACGATCAAGCTCTGGTACTACCGTGACCAGTATGCAAATGAGGTCGACTTCATCATTGAGCACAAGGGCACACTCTCGTTTGTCGAGGCGAAATGGAGTGAGATGCCTGAGGCCAAACATGCAAAGACCATGGATATGGTCTTTGAGCAGCTGAGACGCTCAAACACTCCCTGGCAGGGAGGAAACCGGTATGTGCTTGCCCGCCCGCAAAACCCATACCCGCTCTCTGGTGGGAGCCTCGTCATCAGGGTCGAGGATATCCCCTCCTTGAAGGAGATGGAGCAGGGGTAGCCTGCAACTCCCCGATTGTAAGAGGGGCAAACTTCCGCTACACTATACAGGTGATAGGTCCGGCATATCGGGCATTTCATGCATCTTGAGGTTGGCTCGCTGTAACAAACTACCACCAAAAGAGTTGTATATGTGGGGTATCATGCCCGCCATCACGAGAGGTACCGACACGGGAGGGACAATGGGATCAGTGGCCAAGAACATCTATGATGAGTCGACGATACAGACGCTCAGCGCGCTGGAGCATATCCGCACGCGGCCGGGCATGTACATCGGGAGGCTGGGAAACGGCACCCATATCGACGACGGCATCTACATCCTGCTCAAGGAGATCATAGACAACGCCATCGATGAGTTCATCATGGGCCATGGCACCAAGATCACCATCTACCGCACTGAAGGTGAGGTCCGGGTGCGCGACTGGGGTCGTGGCATCCCGCTCGGCAAGGTCGTCGACTGCGTGTCGGTGATCAACACCGGGGCGAAGTACAACGACGATGTCTTCCAGTTCTCCGTCGGCCTCAACGGGGTGGGCACCAAGGCGGTGAACGCCCTCTCCAGCTACTTTTGTGTCACCAGCTACCGCGAGGGGCGCTACTCGAGCGCAACCTTCGAGCAGGGAAGGCTCATCAAGGAGGACTCGGGCAAGAGCAGAGAGAAGGATGGCACCGAGGTGGTCTTCATCCCCGACAGCACCCTCTTCGGCGACTATCGCTACAACGAGGAGTTCATCATCAGCCGCCTCAACAGCTACGCCTACCTCAATCTCGGCCTTGCCCTGGAGTACAACGGGCGTACCTTCAAATCCAACAGGGGGCTGCTCGACCTCATAGACCGCGAGGTCGCCGGCGAGGAGCTCTACACCATCATGCACTACAAGAGCGCTATGTTGGAGTTCTCGCTGACCCACGTCATCGGTTCCTACGGGGAGAACTACTTCTCCTACGTCAACGGCCAGCACACCACCGATGGCGGCACCCACCTCAGCGCCTTCAAGGAGGGGATCCTCAAGGGCATCAACGAGCACTTCAAGAAGAGTTGGGCCCCCCAGGACGTACGTGAGGGCATCGTCGGGGCCATCGCGGTGAAGGTCAAGGAGCCGGTCTTCGAGTCGCAGACGAAGAACAAGCTCTCCAACACCGAGATCCGCACCGCCATCGTCGCCGAGGTCAAGGACGCCATCGTCGACTTCTTGCTCAAGAACAACGACGCCGCACAAAAGCTCAACCAGAAGATCATCAACAACGAGGCGCTGCGCAAGGAGCTCAACGAGGTGCGCAAGGGGGCGCGTGAAGCGGCCCGCAAGGTCTCCATCAACATCCCCAAGCTCAAGGACTGCAAGTACCACCTCAACCAGAGCGGCGCGGCGCGGGAGAAGGGGGAGGAGTCGATGATCTTCCTCACCGAGGGAGACAGCGCCAGTGGCACCATCACCAAGACGCGTGATGTGATGACGCAGGCGGTCTTCAGCCTGAGGGGCAAGATCCTCAACGTCCACGGCAAGAAGAAGACCGAGATCTACAAGAACGCCGAGCTCTACAATATGATGGTCGCCCTCGGCATCGAGGGCGGGGTGGGTGGACTGCGCTATGGCAAGGTCATCATCGCCACCGACGCCGATACCGACGGCTTCCATATCCGCAACCTCCTGATGACCTACTTCCTCACCTACTTCGAGGATTTGGTCCTCGCGCGCCGTCTCTACATCCTCGAGACGCCGCTCTTTCGGGTACGCAACCGCAAACAGACCGTCTACTGCTATAGCGAGGAGCAGCGCGACAGCGCGGTGGCGCAGATCAAGGGGGCTGAGATCACCCGCTTCAAGGGGCTCGGTGAGATCGACCCCAAGGAGTTCGGCCAGTTCATCGGAAACGACATGCGCCTGATCCCGGTGACCGTCAACGGGATGAGCGACATGCACCGGACCCTGTCCTTCTATATGGGGACCAATACCCCCGAGCGGCGTCAATTCATCATGGAGAACCTGGTCTGATGGGAGAAGCACAATCGATCTTCAAGGACAACTTCCTTGAGTACGCAAGCTATGTCATCAAGGAGCGGGCGATCCCCGACCTCGTCGACGGCTTCAAGCCGGTACAACGGCGCATCATCCACACCCTCTTCGAGATGGACGACGGCAAGTTCCACAAGGTGGCCAACGTCGTGGGGTGGGCGATGCGCTACCACCCCCACGGCGACTCCTCGATCTATGAGGCGTTGGTCAACCTCGCGAACTTCGAGCTCTTCATCGAGCGGCAGGGCAACTTCGGAAACTTCCTCACCGGTGACAGCGCGGCGGCGGCCCGCTACATCGAATGCCGCCTCCTGCCGTTCGCCAAGCGGGTGCTCTACAACCCCGAGCTGACCGAGTACGTCGACTCCTACGACGGGCGCAACCAGGAGCCGGTCGCCTTCCCCGCCAAGATTCCCGTCGTCCTGATCCAGGGCGTCAGCGGCATCGCGGTGGGCATGAGGACCGACATCCTGCCGCACAACGCCATCGAGGTGCTCGATGCGATGAGCGCCTCGTTGAGGGGTGAGCCGTTCACCCTCTACCCCGACTTCCCCGGTGGGGGCATCATCGACGTGGAGGACTACGACGATGGCCGCGGTTCGGTCTCGGTGCGCGCCAAGCTCAACACCAAAGATCCCAAGCGGATCATCATCGAGGAGCTGCCGTTCGACGTGACCAGCGAGATGATGATCCACTCCATCGAGGATGCGGCCAAGAAGGGGCGCCTGAAGATCAGCTCGATCAACGACTATACCGCTGAGAAGGTGAACATCGAGATCAATTTGGCGCGCAACACCTACGCCCAGGAGATCGTCGACGCCCTCTACGCCTACACCCGGTGTGAGACCAAGCTCAGCCTCGAACCGCTCGTCATCAAGGACAACATGCCCACCGTGATGGGCGTCAGCGAGATCCTCACCTGGCATGCATCCCACCTCACCTCCGTCCTCAAGGCCGAGTTGATCCTCGAACGCGGTCATTTGCTTGATAAGCTCCATGCCCGCACCTTGGAGCGGATCTTCATCGAAGAGCGGATCTACAAGCGCATCGAGACGAAGAAGAGCGCCGAAGATGTCGTCAAGGCGGTCTACAGCGGCCTCAAGCCGTTTACCGAACAGCTCATCAGGCCAGTCGACGACGAGGATGTGGAGCGGCTGCTCAAGATTCCCATCAGGCGCATCAGCCTCTTCGACATCGAGAAGAACAAGGAGGAGATCGACGAGATCAACAGGGCCATCGCCGCCGTCGATGCCAAGCTCGCCGACCTGGTCGGGTACGCCCTCTCCTACATCGATGAACTGAAGACGATGCTCGGGGTCAAGGAGCACCAGAGAAGGTCGACGATCAAGACCTTCGAGTTGGTCGACGTCAAGGAGGTTGCTGAGCGCAACCTCGCCGTGCGCTACGATACTTCAAACGGCTACCTCGGCTATGGGTTGAAAAGCGGCACAGTGCAGGTAGAGGCGAGCCAGTTCGATCGCCTCCTCGTCATCCGTCGCGACGGCACCTATCAGGTCATCGATGCACCGGAGAAGGAGTTCGTCGGCAAGGGGATGCTCTACTGCGGCTTCGCCGACAAGGATCTGCTCAAGGAGATCACCTTCACCGTCATCTATCAGGAGAAGACCTACAAGTACCTCTTCCTCAAACGCTGCCAGATCCTCAGCTGGCAGCTGAAGAAGGCGTACCCCCTCATCCCGGAGGGGAACTTCAAGCTGGTGAAGCTCTCCACCTTCCCCAACGCCGAGCTCACCATCACCTACAAGCCCAAACCCGGACTCCGGATCCTGGAGGAGAAGGTCTACTTCTCCGACTACCTGACGAAGGGAGTGCGGGCCGGTGGGGTGCGGATCGCCGTCAAGGAGGTCGCTTCGCTGCGCCTCAGGTCGGTGAAGGAGGTCGTACGCTCAGGTGAGGAGCAGCCCTCGCTCTTTGACGAGGAGGAGGTGTGATGGACATCAAGGACCGGATTCTCTACGAGGACAACCACCTCATCATCGTCAACAAGGAGGTCGGCGAGCTCTCCCAGGGAGACCAGAGCGGGGACCCCACCCTCGTCGACACGATCAAGGGATACCTCAAAAAAGCCTACAACAAGCCGGGCAACGTCTACCTCGGGGTGGTCCACCGCCTCGACCGACCCACGAGCGGGGCCATCGTCTACGCCAAGACCGAGAAGGCGCTCTCGCGCCTCAATGAGCTCTTCCGTACCGATGCGGTAGAGAAGAGCTACTGGGCGGTGGTGGACAAGGTCCCGCCCAAAGAACACGGGGTCCTTGAGCACTACCTCATCAAGGACGCGAAGGCCAACAAGAGCCGGGCGGTCTCAAAGAATCGCAGCGGCGCCAAGCTCGCCCGCCTCAGCTACACCCTCATCGCGGCATCGACGAACTACTACCTCCTTGAAATCATCCTCGAGACCGGGCGCCACCACCAGATCCGAGCCCAGCTGGAGGCCATCGGGCTCTCCATCAAGGGAGACCTCAAGTACGGTTCGAGGCGTTCGAACCCAGACGGCGGCATCTGCCTCCACGCACGCAGCCTCTCCTTCATCCACCCGGTGAAAGGGGAGCGGATCGCCGTCACCGCCCCGATTCCTACCAATGGGGTGTGGCAGGCATTCGGCTAGGAGAATACGAAGAAAGAGAGACAGGAAACATTGGCGGTGTGTATAGTCTGGTGTGTAGTTAGTCTATAAAAGGAGCACCAAGCCACTATGGTCAACCGCGCTTGTACCACCCCATCGGTATTGCTTGTCCAAATCCAGTACGATCCACTTTTGGACCTCTCTGAGCCACCTGCGAGCTTTCAGGCGTTGCTCAGGAGAAATGGCTTTCCTTTGATGCATCGCTTGAAGGGTGAGGTGCTCCAGTACAGTGTCACCGGCATGGTGGACATCGTCGATACGGTGCAATGGATGTTCGCCTCACCGTCGTATCAAAAATCATTCGTGTTGGATTCTGAGACATTGACGTTGCAGGTGTTCGACCAAGAGCGCTATTCCATCGCTGACCTCGTGCCAGAGTATCTGACGTATCTCCATCACTTTGAACCGTTGCTTGGACCGATCTATATCAAACGGGCAGGTGTTCGGTCTGCAGGGAATGCTCCGGTCGTCGCACATCTCATACAGGGGCCATTCTTCGAGCAACTGTTCGTCCCTTCGGCTAAAGGAGCCGAGGAACGAGCGTTTTCATTCTCAGCACTCCAGGAGACCCGGCTTCAGTCACTGGGAGAGAAAGGCACGATGCAGATGAGGATGTCGGGCAATGCTTTCAATACCATGTACCCTGTCGACATAGTCCGTAATCCCAGCGAAGGGGCTGAAGGACGGGATGGAACTCACTCCGGATATCTCCTGGACCTTGACCACTCGGTTGGCATTCCCCATCTCCCACTCTCCAAAATGCAAGAGGATCTCGAATCTGTATTGTGTGAGCTCTACTCTGAGATCGAAAAGATCGACAATAGGATGACCGTATGATGTATGTACAACATCGAATCAACATGCAGAGATGGCTTGCCAGGACTTCGACTCACCGCTCCTCAGTCGAGGTTCGTCACTTCCAGAAGAATGAACCCTATTCATTATTGATGGAAGCCCTGACTACGTACCAACCTCCGGTTGTTCGGTATATCCAAGAGCAGGCGACCGATTCGATTGAGATTTCCTCAGAGCAAGATCAGATCTTGGCGCTCCATGCCTTCTTCCGATTCAAGATAACCGATTGGGCCCGAATCTTCTCGGTCACCCGCCCTGTCATCTATGCATGGATGGAAGGAAGAGCGGTTCCCAAGGCCGACAATGCGAAGAAGATTCTGTACCTCTATCAGCTGCTCAGAGAAGTACCTTCACTGAACGCAGAGGACTCGCTGGGCATATACGCGTACCACCGGGAGGATACGTTGCATGCTTCATTGGTAGATCTCTTCTCCGATCTTGCGTTGTTGGAACGTCACCGTCAGTCCGTTCTTGAGGCATTGACGTATCTTCTCGCTCAATCTCGGATCAAGCGTGAGCGAGATGAGGAGAACCAGAAGAGCGGGGAAGGAAGCGATGAGATGCTGGAGTACAACCTCCGGGAATTGGGCTTCTGATGGAAACGAATCCAACAATTGGCGACGTGATTAATGGAAAAGGATTGAGTCAGGGGGTGATGATACCAGGCGCTTCTATGCGTTATATTTGCAGTTCAGCTACAGAAAACCACGATTGGATTACCCAATGCGACGGGCTGGCGGTACTCAGTCAAGACTGTGATCTTTTTCAAGATTCCTTGGAAAAGGAACCGTATGCAGAATTCTTTTGCATCAAGTTTCGTGATACCCCCAACCACTCATTGATGTACGGTAAAAATCCCAGAATATTGCATCTTGTTGAGAACGAAACGGTGTATGAAGTACTCATCCATCAACGGATTCGAGTTGCGAGAGAGTGCCTTTTAGAACATATTGCCATCGAGCTAAATCAAAGGCTATCGGAAGAGTCACTACGATTGTTGCTGTTCTGGATGACAAATCGATACAATAGGCATGCATTTCCTGACGCATTCAATGCGATTGTCAAAGATAGCAAAACTTGATTTAAAACTGACCAAGTTGAATGTGAAATACCCTTTGGTGAAATGATTTTTTTCCGATTACGCCCTAATACCGAACTGTTGGGAACTGAATCGTATGCTCTTGATGTATCGGTGCTTCTGGATGGACGTTCAAAATGTACTGACCTGGAATTAAAAAAGGAATTGGAAGCTGACGTAGTCTCTATTCTCTCGCAGCCAGGGATACGGCTTGGGAAGGTATTTTGTGCGTATGAGGATGAAGTCTCTTTGTATGATTTGAAATTCTATAGAGTCTGGAACAAAGACTAGTTAAGCCGGAAAAATAGATTCGTCTGTTGATACAATGGGGATACATAGTCTCTCAGGAGAAAATATCTCAATACGAAAGGAATATTTGCGGGTTTATTATGAAGTCAAGCGGCATGGTGTACGCATGAGGATGCCATATCCAAGCACATTCGCATCAATTCAAAGATGGGGCCAATGGTATTGCAAACGGATCATCAGTAAGGAATCCGAAAATATTCCAGCCGCTGTCTGAACTGATTCTGTGCATCAAAGGGAATCTTCCAACTCCTACCCTCGACCCATGCCCCTTCAATGCGCCCTTGGGCACAGTAATGGCGGACACTTCGTTCAGAAATATTCCATCGTTGTGCTGCCACCGAGACTGGGATATACGCTGTTTTACTCGTGTTCATGGTGTATACATACCACTCTCCTATCGGCAAGAAATAAAAATATATTGTTAATTAATATGAATATTGCCGATAGGACATTTCTTCTTCTACACATGTATGTGCATGACAGGATTTCAATTATGTCTAGGCTAACCAAAAAGTTTATGCAATCAATAGCAAAAATTCGTGAAAGAGAAAAGTTAATGCAATTAATAGTAATAAATTGACTTTTTGGGAAGTATATGCAATCATGAGAGTTGCGTGGAGGCCAGAAGATGCGTCGTGAGCTAAAGAAGAGAGATATCTATCTAAAAAAACTTATAGCGTTTCAAGATACTGAGCCGGTGAAGGTTGTGACCGGAATACGTCGATCGGGCAAGTCGAGCCTCTTGCGCCTTATGGCTCAACATCTTGAAAACTCTGGTATCAAAACTGACCAAATCATCGAGATGAACTTCGAATCCTATACCTACCGAAGCATGACCTCAGACTCCTTCTATGAATACGTGAAAGAGCGCATCATCCCTGGCAAGCGCATGTACCTCTTTTTCGATGAACTACAGAGAATCCACCGTTGGGAAGAGGCAGTAAATGCATTTCGTGTTGATTTTGACTGTGATATCTATATCACGGGATCAAACGCCTATCTGCTCTCCTCTGAATACTCAACCTATCTTTCAGGCAGGAGTGTGGAGATCAAGATACTTCCTCTCTCGTTTGTTGAATTCTTATATTTCCATGGCCTGGAGGTACAGGAAATCCAGAGTGCATTGGGCGGTGATAAGAAGCTCATCCTTGACAAGGACGGAAATCAATACAGCCTCAGAGAGGCGTTCGATTCATACGTCAGCTTCGGTGGGATGCCCGGTATAGCGGATGTCGGTCTTGACCAGGAGAAAGCGATGATTTTGCTCGATGGCATCTATTCTACCGTAGTTGTCAGGGATATTCTTGAACGAGAGAGGCGAGAAGGGGTGAGGCAGATAGCAGACCCTATCCTGCTTCGCAAGATCATCCTGTTCTTAGCCGACAGCATTGGAAGCACCATCTCCGTTTCTTCGATTGGGAATGTTCTTACCGACGAAGGAATCCTCGAGCGTACGGGCAAAACAGGGACGCCGAGTGCACATACTGTTCAAGCGTATCTTAATGCACTTCTGGAGAGCTTTTTTTTCTATGAGATCAAGCGGTTTGATATCAAGGGAAAGGAGTATCTGCGCACTCTTGGTAAGTATTATATCGCCGACATCGGACTGCGCAATTATCTCTTGGGATTTCGGAATCGTGACAGTGGACACGCATTTGAAAATATCGTCTATTTGGAGCTCCTCAGAAGAGGGTATGATGTCGCCATCGGGAAGGTAGGCAGAGCGGAAATTGACTTCGTTGCGACAAAGACCCATGAGAAACTATACATCCAGGTAACCCAATCCATGCTCAGCGAGAGCGTGCGTGAGCGTGAGCTCGCTCCTCTCATGAATATTCGTGACAACCATGAGAAGATCATCCTGTCACTGGAGCCAGGCTTCGATAGCTCCTATGAAGGGATCAAGTCCATCAATCTCATAGACTGGCTGTTGACAGCAGAGTAAAAACTCTTACTCCTCCTTGAGCACGTAGTGCGTGCTCCGCCCCGCTCCCACTTGGGTGAAGAGTCCCTTGTTGCAGAGATCCTTCAAATCCCGTGTGGCGGTATCTTGGGAGACCTTGCAGATCTTTGCGTATTTTGAAGAGGTGAGGTTTCCAATAAAGTCATCAAGATACCGTGCTAGTACGGTAAGTTGGTTCTTCGAGAGAGGGAGCGTAGCTGCCTGGCGGTAGAAGCGTTCTCTCCTGAGCACTGAGGCTACGATCTCTTTGGCGTTGGTCATCGAGCGGGCAAGGCAGTGGAGGAACCAGATGATCCAGTCGGTGATGTCCAGCGAGCCTTTCTGTGTGCACGCGAGGAGCGTGTAGTAATCGTGTCTCTCCCGTAGGATCTGGGATGATACTGAATAGAAGCGAAGCTCGTTCTCTTCTCCACGAGCGAGGATATAATCGATGATCGCCCGTCCGATACGGCCGTTGCCGTCCTCGTATGGGTGAATGGCGACAAACCAGAGGTGGGCGATCGCCGCCTTGATGAATGGATGGGTCATGTCACTGCCGTTGAGGTAGGAGAGAAAACGATCCATCTCGCCTGAGAGCGCAGCGGCATGAGGGGCTTGGTAGAGGACGATGGGCGCGAATCCCGGAGAGTATGAGACCACCTGCATCCGCCCCTTGGAGTCATCGCGAAACGTTCCGGTTGCAATGTTGCGCCCGCCACTCTGTCCGGTTGGAAAGAGTGCACGATGCCACGAATGGAGTCGGTCAAGGGTCAATGGATCTGCATGTCGTTGAGAGGCGTCAAGGTACGCCGCCACCGCGCCATCAACGGGGTGCTCGGGAGCAAAGGGAGCGGAGAGCTGCCGTCCAACCGAGGCTTTGACCGCAGAGAGGTCGAGCACTTCTCCCTCGATGGCGCAGGAAGAGACGACGGTGTGTGCGGTGAAAAGAAGGTTGGCCTCTTGTCGAGATTCAAGGGTGAGGGCTTCCATGCGTCCGGCGAGGACTCCATGAAGATGAACCGCTTCGGTAAGCGGGAGGAAGATTCTCTCCAAATCCCAGGTAAAGTGTGGCCAATCGGGGTGCTCGTAGATATACATGAATAATCTCCGCAATATATGCGGATATTATGCCCTCTCATCTTCGCATCAACAAGGGCTCGGGAGATTTTTCAGCGAAGGATCACCCCTTCGCCTCGAAACCCATTCGCCTTGACGAGGAACTCGCTCTCAGACCGCACATGGACGAAGTGGTCGGTCTCGGTGATGATTGCAAGATCCTTCATTTGATTGAGGTCGAGATGTCCCGATCGGTACTCTGGGTTGATGGTGTAGTAGATGCAGCCCAGGCTGGTCATGTTCTGGAAGAAGTGGGTGCCTTGGCTCGGTTCGACCTGGAACTCCTTGAGCCCCGTCTCGATGATCACCTTGGCCCGGGAGATCTGCGACCACGAGACCGGGATGCCGAGCCAGGGGTCGGCCGAGCCGAGCCTGCCGGCCACCAGGAGGATGTAGTCGCGCTCTTCTTCTACCATCCGGCCATTGATCTGCTCAAGCTCGAGGGCCATGTGCTGCATCTCGGACGCATCGAAGGTCTCGAGCTTGAGGTGGACGAAGTCCGTGAGACCCTCCACCTTGCCGTTGCCCAGCACGACGGTGGAGTAGACGAGTGAGCGCTCGCGCTCCTCCTTTGAGATGGAGACATCGCGCTCCTCGCTTCCCAGGGCGATGGGCCTGATCTGCAGGAGGCTGAACTCCGGCTTCTTGGGGGCCTTGCGGTTGAGGTTGACGGCATACTCGATCTCGACCGGCCGCCCCATGGCCTGGCTGCCCAGAGTCAGGATGTCGCGGATGATCGCGGCGAGCGGGAAGGCGTCGTACTTGAGGATCCCGTTGAAGGTGATGACCTTCATCCCCTCGGCCGAGACCGCCTCGCTGAAGGTCGAGGAGTTGACGTCCCAGGTCGAGGCGATGTACCTCAGTGCCTCGGGGTGCTGTTCCGCCTCAGACAGGTCGAGCAGCACGAGATTCTCCAGTCCCCGCTCTCCGGTGGGATCGAAGCCGTCATTGAGGCTCAGGGCATAGAAGCTGCGTTGGCTGCTTGTCTGGTTGCCTCCCAGGTAGTGGGCCGGCCGCTTGGGGAAGGAGGGGGAGAAGCGCAGGGCGCTGCCGCTGTCGACGACGGCCTTGCCGAAGCCGAAGCTCACGAGGCCCACCCCGTTCTCCGGCTTCTCCCCACCGAGCGGGTAGTAGTTGAGCGAGCGGGCGACGCCGGCGGCGTTGGGGTACCAGTAGGAGCCGTGCTCGCTTCCGATGACCTGTTGGATGATGACGGCCATCTTCTCATCCTCGTGGAGGTGGTCGGTGGCCCGGGAGTACTCCTTTGCCCCCCGGAAGAAGGTCGACGCCCAGATGGAGCGCACCGCGTCGCTAAGCTCCTTCAGCCGATGCTCATCGGATCCGCGGTTCGGGATCATGGCGGTCATGTAGACGCCGGCGTACGGCTGGTAGTGGGAGTCCTCCAAGAGGGAGGAGGAGCGGACACAGATCGGCTGGTGGATTGTCTCTATGATGGCCTGGAGGTTGGCGACCAGCTCCTCACAGAGTGGCTTGGAGAGGAAGATCTTCAAGAGCGTCTCGTCGCTCATATCACTGGTCGTGATCTCCTCGAGGTCGTTCTCTTCAATGAAGCGGGTGAACTGGTCGGTGGTGAGCACCACGGTGCGGGGGATGGAGAGGTAGACGGAGGGATACTTCTGGGGAATCTTGGCCGAGCGCAGGACCATGTCGATGAAGGCGAGGCCGCGTCCCTTGCCGCCGAGCGAGCCATTCCCGATCCGGCTGAAGAAGAGGGTCTCGTCGTAGTTCTGTGGACTGAACTGGGCGATGACGCCCTTGGTGCGCTCGGCCCGGTAGTCGCGGATGATCTGGATCAACTGCTCCTGGACCTCCTCGGCGGTGCCGTGGGTGTCGATCTGCAGGTCCTTGATCTTGTCGGCGATGGTGTAGAGCGACTGGGCCCTGAGCCAGCGGCTGAACTCGTTTCGCCGGCAGTGGAAGTCGAAGCTCTCGGTGGGGATGGTGGGCAGCATCCGCTGCAGGTCCCGCATCGTGTGGGCCCGGGCGATCTCCACCATCGTCTCCGGGTCGCGGAAGATGAAGGGGCCGAAGCCGTAGTGGTCGGCCATATAGCGGTTCAGCTCCACGAAGAGCGCGCTGCTGTTCTCCCAGATGAAGGAGGCGCCGCGCGCCTCCGTCTCCTCTTGCACACCCAGGTCGCTGCTGAGGATCAGGAGGGGGAGGTCCCGCTCCTCCCTCTGGACCATCTCCACCAGATGAAGGCCGGCGCGCTTGTCGTAGACACCGCGCCTCAGGTAGGCCATGTCGCTGATGATGCCCAGGGTGTTGTGCCGATACTGCGTCCAGATGGTCTCGGCCTCCTCGAAGGTGCGGGCCAGCACGATCTTCGGCCTCCCCCGCATCCTCAGCGTCTTGCCCCAGTTGTTGAGCGCCTCCAGGATCGCCGAGCGGTTCTGCTGGATGAGGCAGGTGTACATCATCGGGAGGAAAGAGGAGTAGAAGCGCACCGAGTCCTCCACCAGGATGATGATCTGCACATCGGCGACCGAGGTGTCGTGGTCGAGGTTCATCCGATCCTCGACGAGCTTGATCATCGCCAAGAAGACGGAGGGGTCGCCCTGCCAGTAGAAGAAGTAGTCGATGGCCTTGCTGTCCGATCCTTTGATGAGCTTGTTGCGCCTATGGCTTGAGGAGGGGGAGAGGACGATGACCGGCATGGTCGGGTCCTTCTCCTTGATCGCCTCGGCGAGGCGCTCGACCGATTCATCGCCGAGGTCGAGCATGGCGATGACCAGCTCGAAATCCCGCTTGTCGAGGAGCTTGAGCGCCTCTTCACCGCTTGAGGTGTGGCTGATCTTCGGCGGGTTGCTCAGCCCGAGCTGCGTATATTCGAGGTACAGCTCCTCCTCGACCCGTCCGTCCTCCTCGAGGAGGAAGCGGTCGTAGTCGTTGCAGATCAAGAGCACGTTGTAGATGTGGCTCAGCATCAGATTGCTGAAGGGCAGCCAGGTCGGGTCGAGGGTGAACATGGCCAAGTGTATCACGGGGAGGGGAGATGTGGGTAGAACGATGTACACGTGCCAGAGCATTGTGTTAAAGAACGTAGTAAATCAGAAGATTTTGTTATTAAAAATACAATAAGTTAGTTTGTATCTACTATTGAATGTAATTGACACAATTTTGGCCAACGTATACCCTGAATCAACGAAGTAGCCCAGCAAGGAGATCATCGCCATGTATACCCTCGAAGCCGTGATGGAAGAAGTTGAGAGAAAGAACCCCGCCCAGCCTGAGTTCCACCAGGCGGTCAAGGAGGTGGTGCGCAGCGTCATCGACGTCGTCAACGAGAACCCGGTCTATGAGAAGCACAAGATCCTGGAGCGGATGATCGAGCCCGACCGGATCATCAGCTTCCGCGTCGAGTGGGAGGATGATGGGGGTAATCTCCAGGTCAACCGCGGCTACCGGGTCCAGTTCAACAACACCCTCGGCCCCTATAAGGGAGGGTTGCGCTTCCACTCCAGCGTCACCCTCGGGACGCTGAAGTTCCTCGGCTTCGAACAGACGCTGAAGAATAGCCTCACCACCCTCCCCATGGGGGGAGGCAAGGGGGGCAGCGACTTCAACCCCCGCGGCAAGAGCGATACCGAGATCCTGCGCTTCTGCCGCGCCTTCATGACCGAGCTCTCCAAGTACATCGGCCCTACCGTCGATGTGCCGGCCGGTGACATCGGCGTCGGGGCCAGGGAGATCGGCTACCTCTATGGGCAGTACAAGCGGATCCGGAACGAGCACACCGGCGCGATGACCGGCAAGGCCATCGGCTATGGCGGCTCGCTCGTCAGGCCCGAGGCGACCGGCTTCGGGGCGCTCTACTTCGCCCAAGCGATGCTCGCCGCCAATGGCGACACGCTTGCAGGCAAGCGTGTGAGCGTCAGCGGCTTCGGCAACGTCGCCTGGGGCTCGGTGATGAAGGCGACCCAGTTGGGAGCGAAGGTGGTGACCATCAGCGGGCCGGACGGCTATATTTACGATGCGGAGGGGGTCGGGACGCCGGAGAAGTGGGCGTACATGAACCTCCTGCGCCTCTCCAACAACGATGTGGTGGCCCCATACGCACAAAAGTTCGGTGCGGTGTTCGTCCCCAACAAGAAGCCGTGGGAGGTGAGCGTCGACATCGCCCTCCCGTGCGCCATCCAGAATGAGCTCGGCCTCGAGGATGCGAAGACGCTGGTGGCCAACGGGGTGCAGTACGTCATCGAGGTCTCCAACATGGGGTGCCGCACCGAGGCGTTGGACTACTTCATCGCCCATCGCATCCCCTTCGCCCCCGGCAAGGCGGCCAATGCCGGCGGGGTGGCCGTCAGCGGCCTTGAGATGAGCCAGAATGCGATGCACATCAGCTGGAGCGCCGAGGAGGTCGACGAGAAGCTGCACCAGATTATGGAGAAGATCCACGCCTCCTGCGTCAAGGAGGGGACGAGGGATGATGGGTACGTCGATTACGTGAGGGGAGCGAACATCACGAGTTTCAAGAAAGTGGCCGATGCGATGGTGCAGCTCGGCTATTAAGAGAAAGTGTCTAACGGCGAGGGCTTCCCACTGGGGAGGCCCTCTTCTGTCAAGGACACTAGCTTTTTCGCTGTGTTGCCGCTCTCTGTGCAGTGTGCGCAGAAAACAGGAGACAGCGGCACCGCGTTTCAAGAGAGCAGACACCGGGTGAGATGCCTTGAGTGATAAGGAATTGTGTGGGAATCAGAGAGGGAAAACAGCGGTACAAATGGACGAAGCAGGGAAGCTATAGCTGAACTCTACAAAACCGATATAACACTATATGTAGTGCCATTAGTCTTTACCTCCGCTATAAATATGGTATTTACCCTTGCCATCTGGACTTCTTCGTGCTATGGTGAATGGGGGTCGATTACTCGACCCCCTTAGTTTGAAGTGTGAATTTACCACGAGTAATATTGTATAGAGGGTGCACATGAGTTCGACCAAGAATGCATTGAGTCCGCTGGGCCGCAAGATTTTTCTTGACCGGTACGCATTGAAGGATGTGAAGAAGGAGTCGCTGAAAGAAGGCGATGTTGTTGTTGCGGTGAGCAATCCCGCGACCGGGCAGCGGGAGATCGGGACGGTCACCCATCTCGGCGAAAATGGACAGATCACCGTCACCCTTGATGATGGGGCGATCCTCTCCGTCAAGCGTGAGGATGTGGACAAGCCCCTAGAGCTTGATCCATCGCAGATGCTGGGCCGGGTGGCGCGGGGCATCGCCGCCGTCGAAAAGGAGGAGGTACGCACACAATGGGAGAAAGAGTTCAATTGGCTGCTACAGGATTGGAAGTTCGTCCCCGCCGGCAGGATTCTCACCGGGGCCGGAACCGATCAGAATCTGACGTATTTCAACTGCTACGTGATCCCCTCGCCGAAGGACAGTCGTGGTGGCATCATTGCGTCTCTGGGCCAGATGACCGAGATCATGAGCCGCGGCGGCGGGGTGGGGATGAACATCTCCTCGTTGCGCCCACGGCACAGCTACGTCAAGGGCGTCAACGGTCGTTCCAGTGGTTCGGTAAGCTGGGGCGGGCTCTTCAGCTTCGTAACCGGCCTGATTGAGCAGGGCGGTTCACGCCGTGGGGCCTTGATGTTGATCCTCAACGTCTGGCACCCTGATATCCTCGATTTCATCAACAGCAAGCGCGAGATGGGCAAGATCACCAACGCCAACATCAGTGTCGGCATCAGCGATGCCTTCATGGATGCGGTGCGCAGCGACGGCGAGTGGGAGACCTGCTTCCCCGATACCTCCGACCCGGAGTACAACGCCCTCTGGGATGGAGATCTGGATAAGTGGAAAGCAGGTGGGCACAAGGTCATCGGCTATCGGAAGCACAAGGCGAAGGCGATCTGGGACGCCATCGTCGAGAGCGCCTGGGCGAGCGCCGAGCCCGGGGTCTTCTTCATCGACCGCTACAACCGGATGTCCAACTCGTACTACTACTCGACGATCCTGTCGACCAACCCGTGTGGGGAGCAGGGCCTGCCGCCGTGGGGGGTCTGCAACCTCGGGGCCATCAACCTCAGCCAGTTCGTCGCCGACAAGCGCGTCCTCTACCCCGAGTTGGGCAGGGCGGTGCGCGCTGCGGTCCGGTTCTTGGACAACGTCATCGACGATACGCCGTACTTCTTCGAAGAGAACAAGACGCAGCAGATGGGCGAGCGGCGCATCGGCTTGGGGACGATGGGGCTCGCCGATATGCTCATCAAGATGGAGCTGGCCTACGGCAGCGACGCGTCACTGGTGTTCATCGACGAACTCTTCAAGTTCATCTGCATCGAGGCGTATGAGGAGAGCAGCGACCTCGCCGTCGAGAAGGGGAGCTTCCCGCTCTTCGATGCCGAGAAGTTGCTCGAGAGCGGCTTCATGAAGCAACTGCCGGAAGCGCTGCGGGAGAAGGTGCGGCGCCAGGGGTTGCGCAACGTCACCCTCCTCACCCAGGCGCCCACCGGCACCACCGGCACGATGGTGGGTACCTCCACCGGTATCGAGCCGTACTACTTCTGGGAGTGGGAGCGCACCGGACGGATGGGGACGAACATCGAGCGGGTCCAGGTCTATGATGATTGGGTGAAGGCACACCCCGGGGAGAAGAAGCCCCACTACTTCGTCAGTGCGATGGACCTCGCCCCCGAGGGGCACGTGCGCGTCCAGGCGGCGATCCAGAAGTGGGTCGACTCCTCGATCTCGAAGACCGGCAACACCCCCCGGGAGTACACCGTCGAACAGACCGGAAAGCTCTATGAGCTGCTCTACGACCTCGGGTGCAAGGGGGGAACCACCTATCGGGACGGCTCGCGCGATACCCAGGTGCTCACGGCAAAAGTCGAGGAGAAAGAGGAGGAGGCGCCGAAGCCGGTGCGACCGATCGAGCCAAAGAGCCGGGTTCGTTCCACCGTCCTGCATGGCACCACCTACCGCAAGGCGACCCCCATCGGCACGGCGTACATCACCGTCAACTGTGATGGGCCTGAGCCGAGCGACATCTTCGAGGTCTTCATCAACGTGGCGAAGGTCGGCAGCGACGTGGCCGCCGATGCCGAAGGGCTCGGACGGCTCATCAGCTTGATCTTGCGCATGCCCAGCCCGCTCAATCCGACCCAGCGTGCCCAGGCCATCATCACCCAGCTGCAGGGCATCGGCAGCGGTCGCTCGATGGGCTTCGGGAAGAACCGGGTCATGAGCCTGCCCGATGCCGTGGCCCAGGTGCTGCAGCAGCACCTCGGTTCCAACGGCAACGGGGACCGCACCATCGGGCTTCCCGACGAGGAGGACGAGGATGAGGAGTCGTTGCAGCTCGATTTGGGCCTCACCAGCGCCCAGAGCGTGACGCCGGATATCTGTCCGGTCTGCGGCAACGTCACCTTCGTCAACATCGAGGGGTGCAAGAAGTGCTTCTCCTGTGGATATAGTGAGTGCTGAGTGCGCTATTCCGACATATGAACCAGCCCCGCCGATTGGCGGGGTTGGTTTGTACTATCATCAACCGTTTGTAAAGCGTGAGGGGTAGTGAATGGAGAGATGGTCATGAGCGTGCTGATGCATGCTTTTAAAAGAGAAGCTGCCACGAGGGTACGATTTGCACTGATGGTGTCGCTGCATCAAGCGCCGCAACGGAGAGGGTGGTTCTGCAACGTGAGTGTGTGAACTCTTCACTTCCCACATCATGGGATTTGTATGAGGAACGATCGATGAACATCGTCCTCATCGTACGCAGCATGCATCGCCTTGGTGTGCGGCAACGTCACCTTCGTCCATGCCAGAGGTGCTTCTCCTATGGACAGCGTGAGGGTGGGGACGAGCGAGGAGCGCCGACGACCCGACTTCAGAGGGGGTGTCTGCTCTTTGTCGCCTGTCTCCAACTCTATTGCGCACAACTAAAATCATCGGCTGAGAACCGAGCTAAGAGAATACCCATCAAGGAAATCTTTTTTGCGTAGGTTGCAAATATTGCCGTATTGTTCTATCATTGGATTCTGGAAAAACACGTATGTATTTTTCTTTTTGTATCGCAATAAGACGACCTCTTCAAGGCCGTTGCAAATACTGTTTTATGGAGTGCCAACATGGGTAACAAACAAAGGGTTACTATTGACGGAAACACCGCTGCGGCGCATATCGCCTATGCATTCAGCGAAGTGGCCGCAATCTATCCGATCACCCCATCCTCCCCGATGGGAGAACTTGCAGACTCTTGGACCAGCACCGGTCGCAGGAATCTCTGGGGCAAGTCGGTAGAGATCATGGAGATGCAGAGCGAGGCAGGAGCCGCCGGAGCGGTTCACGGTTCGCTTGTAGCCGGTGCGCTGACCACTACTTTCACCGCCAGCCAGGGATTGCTCCTGATGATCCCCAACATGCATAAGATCGCCGGTGAGATGATCCCGACCGTCTTCCATGTTTCGGCCCGTAGCCTTGCAGCGCAGTCGCTCTCGATCTTCGGAGACCACTCCGACGTGATGAGCTGCCGCAACACCGGCTTTGCGATTACCGCCGCCAACAACGTCCAGGAGACGATGGACCTCGCCCTGGTCGCCCACTTGACCACCCTTGAGGCACAGGTTCCCTTCTTGGCGTTCTTCGATGGTTTTAGAACCAGCCATGAGCTCTCCAAGGTCGAGGACATCACCTATGATGAGATCAGAGGCCTGGTCGATGAGCAGTACATTCGCCGCTTCCGCGAGCGCGCCATGCGCCCGGAGAAGCCGATGCTCCACGTAGCCGCCCAGAACGAGGACGTCTACTTCCAGGGACGTGAGACGGTCAACCCGTACTACGATGCCCTTCCCGAGATGGTCCAGAAGTACATGGACAAGGTTGCTGCCCTCACCGGTCGTCCCTATCATCTCTTCGACTATGTCGGCGCCCCCGATGCCACCGACCTCGTCATCGTCATGGGCAGTGGCGCCGATACCTTCGAGTGGGTGAGCGACTACCGCAATGAGCATGGTGGCAAGACCGGCGTGCTGAAGGTCCGCCTCTATCGCCCGTTCAGCGCCAAGCATTTCGTGGATGCCATTCCCGCAAGCGTCAAGCGCATCGCCGTCATGGACCGCACCAAGGAGCCCGGCTCCCTGGGCGAGCCGCTCTACCAGGATGTCGTGACCGCCCTCAGCCAGATGGGCCGCACCGGCATGACGGTCATCGGCGGACGCTACGGTCTGTCCAGCAAAGACTTCACCCCCGCCCATGCCAACGCAGTCTATGACCACCTCGCAGGCAAGGCGTTCAGCAACTTCACCGTCGGCATCAACGACGACGTGACCGGCCGCTCGATCCCCATCAATGAGAAGATCAACGTCGTGCCCAAGGACGTCGTCTCCTGCATGTTCTGGGGTCTTGGCAGCGACGGCACCGTCGGTGCGAACAAGAACTCCATCAAGATCATCGGCGACAACACCGACATGAATGCCCAGGCGTACTTCTCCTACGACTCGAAGAAGAGCGGCGGCATCACGGTCAGTCACCTGCGCTTCGGCAAGAGCAGCCTCGAGATGCCGTGGCTCATCGACCATGCCGACTTCGTCGCCTGTCACAACCCGGCGTACATCGGTCGCTACGACATGCTGGGCCCGTTGAAGAAGGGCGGAGTCTTCTTGCTCAACAGCCAGATTCCCTCCTCCGAGGTCTTCGAGCACCTGACGCGCAAGATGCAGGAAGAGATCATCGAGAAGAAGATCCGCTTCTACAACATCAATGCGCTGGAAATCGCCGAGAAGGCCGGCTTGGGGACGCGGATCAACACCGTCATGCAGGCGGCGTTCTTCAAGATCAGCGAGGTCCTGCCTGAGGACGAGGCGATCGCCTTGGTCAAGCAGTATATCCGCGACACCTTCATCAGAAAGGGCGAGGATGTCGTCAAGAAGAACTGGGCCGCCGTAGACGGTGCCAGTGATGCACTGCACCAGGTCGTCATCCCGGCGACCATCACCAAGAGCTATGAGCCCAAGCGCCTGGTCCCCGATGATTCGACTGACTTCGTCAAGAACGTCGTCGAGAAGATCATGCACCTTGAGGGCAACGATATCCCGGTCTCCCACATGTCCTTCGACGGCACCCTGCCCACCGGCACGGCAAAGTTGGAGAAGCGTGGCGTGGCCCCGTTCGTCCCCCATTGGATTGCTGAGAACTGCATCCAGTGCAACCAGTGCGTGCAGAGCTGTCCGCACGCCGCCATCAGGGCGAAGCAGATCGAGCCCGCACTCCTCGAGGGTGCCCCCGAGACCTTCAAGGCCTTGAAGTCGACCACCAAGAACGACAAGAACTTGATGTACAAGATCCAGGTCTACACCGAGGATTGTCAGGGGTGTGGCGTCTGTATCGAGACCTGCCCGAGCAAGGAGAAGGCCCTCGTCTTCAGCCCGATCGCCGTCGAGCGTGAAGCTGGCGAGGTCGCCAACGCCGAGTTCTTCGAGGATCTTCCGTACGACGTCATCGATGGTGCGTCGCTGACCACCCTCAAGGGCATGCAGTTCAAGCAGCCGCTCTTTGAGTTCAGCGGTGCCTGTGCCGGCTGTGGTGAGACCCCGTATTTGAAGCTGGTCACCCAGATTTGTGGAGACCGGATGGTCGCGGGAAACGCCACCGGCTGTTCCTCGATCTACAGCGGTACCTTCCCGACCACCCCGTACACCGTTCGCCAGAGCGATGGACAGGGTCCGTCATGGGGCAACAGCCTCTTTGAGGACAACGCTGAGTTTGGCCTGGGCATGCGCCTTGCCATCGACAGCAACCGCGCGCAGCTCAAGATCTACATCGACCAGCTCTTCGCCATGGGGACCACTCCTGCGCTGAAGAGTGCCATCGAGGCTTCCCTGGCGCTGTGGG
>Ga0208195_1001041_pt1 | contig 32335 bp, 23 predicted proteins | sample AD_UKC077_MetaG_FD_184441 | JGI IMG/M metagenome (GOLD analysis project Ga0208195, IMG submission 184441) | Active sludge microbial communities of municipal wastewater-treating anaerobic digesters from USA - AD_UKC077_MetaG (SPAdes) (version 2) | ecosystem: Engineered > Bioreactor > Anaerobic >... | reverse complement strand
CCGTGCAGGGCAGCGGTCTGACCCCGATACCCCCACCGCAGGACATGCCGGAATGGAATCCGTCGCAGATGTGGCCGGGCGGCTTCATCGCCTCGACGGAAGTTCGGCGTGCCGAGATCGAACCCGGGCACGCGGTGTACTGGGTGCGCACCGCAGTGCCACTGGTCGACGGCGAGGCGGTGAGCCCGACCGCCCGCGCCGCCGGACTGCTCGACATCGCCAACGGCATGGCGGTGCTCCGGGATCCGCGGGAGGTGGCCTATCCCAATCTCGATCTGACAGCGCACTTCTTCGCCGAGCCGGTCGGTGACTGGATCGGCTTCGAGACCGCGGTGTCCTTCGGTCCGACCGGGATCGGGTTGACGCACAGCATCATTCACGATCAGACGGGCCCGATCGGCGCGGTCTCGCAGATCCTCACGGTGCGGCCGGGGGCCAGCAGCATCTGAGCCACGGCTCTTTGCTGTTAGCGTTCGACACATGACGACCGCCTTCGTCCTCTCCGGCGGTGCGAGCCTCGGAGCACTTCATGTCGGGATGCTGCGCAGCTTGGCCGAGGCCGGAATCACCCCGGATCTGATCACGGCCACCTCTGTCGGGGCGGTGAACGGCGGGTGGATCGCCTCGCGGCCCGACGCCGCCGGCATCGGCTCACTGGAAGATCTCTGGCGATCACTGTCGCGAACAGACGTGTTCCCTACCAACCCCGTCCTCGGACTTCGGGGGTTCCTCGGCTTGCGCCCGAATCTTGTGTCGGGCAACGGCTTGCGACGTCTGCTCGCCGAGCACCTCGAGTTCGCCCGGTTGGAGGATGCACCGATTCCCCTGCACGTCGTGGCCACCGACGTACTCACCGGCGAGGACGCCCTGCTGTCGTCGGGCGACGCCGTCGACGCGATCACCGCGAGTGCGGCCATTCCGGCCGTCTTTCCCCCGGTGAACATCAATGGCCGCTACTACATGGACGGCGGCGTGGTGAACAACACTCCGCTGTCCCATGCGGTGGCACTCGGAGCGGATCGGGTGTGGGTGCTGCAGACCGGCTACTCCTGTGCACTGTCGAGGCCGCCGCGGGGGGCACTCGCCATGGCGCTGCATGCCTTGAATCTGGCCATCAATCAACGTCTGGCGGCCGACATCACCCGCTTCGAGGGCGTGGTCGAACTGCACGTCATTCCGCAACCGTGCCCGCTGAGCGTGTCACCCGTCGACTTCTCGCAGTCTGCAGAGTTGATCGAGCGGTCCTACGCCGCGGCACGCACTTGGCTCGCGGCGCCCCGTCCCCACACGGGCCAGGCGGCCTTGCTTGCGCTACACCGTCATTAGCTCCAGGCGCGTGACTGAACCGCCGAGCGAAAGCCGGCCTCCGGCCCCCGGCACGCTGTTAACGTCCGACTGTGAACGGCAACGGCAGCGAACCGCAGATCCACGGACTCGCGGGCCTGCTGCCGCCGTGGCCGGACAATCCGCCGGCCAGCCCCGGCTCCGAACGGCGTGCCGCGCTCGACGACGAGCTGGCGGATCTGGAGGATCTCCTCGGCCGTCTGACCGCCGATGCCGAACCTGAACTGCAGGCAGCCGTGCACGCGCTGGCTGATCTGCACGAACAGCGCGACCGCGCCGCCGACGCCCAGCTGCGGGAGCGGCTCAACGTCCTGGACCGGGTGCAGAAGGCGATGTCATATCTGCGCCGGATGCCCAGTACCGAAGCGATCATCGCCGCGGCCCCGCGGCAGGCGTGCGAAGCCTGCGGCTTCGACCGTGCGGTGCTCTACCGCTTGCGCGGCAATGAGCTATTCGCCGAGTCGTTCTGGATCAACGGCGACCCGACGGCAGCCGCCCGGCTGCTGGAATTCAGTCGCGCGCACCCCGCCGAGCTCACCTCGACCGTTCTCGAATCCGAGATGATCCGCGGGCGTAAGCCCATGGCCATCCAGGACGCCCTGGGCAATCCGCGGGTGGTCACCGAGTTCGTCGAGGCCTATGACACCCATTCCTATGTCGCGGCGCCGATCATGCCGGAGGGCAGGGTCATCGGATTCCTGCACGCCGACCATCGACTCAAGCCGCGCCGGGTCGACGAGTTCGACCGCGACAGCCTGTGGGCCTTCGCCGAAGGCTTCGGTTATGTGGTGGAGCGGGCCCAGCTCGCCGATCGCCTGCGCGCTCAGGGCGCGGAGCTACGCCGGCTGCTGCAGCGCACGGATGCGGTCGTCGCCGAATACCTGGACGCCGAAGTTGAACTCGTGAGCGGTGATTCGGCGGGTGTGGGCGCCTCGAGCGCGACGACTGCGATCCTGCCGTCGGTCGAGAACGCGATCACCGGGAGACTGTCCAAACGCGAACTCGAAGTGCTGGCCTTGCTGGGCACCGGGGCATCCAATGCGCACATCGCCGCGCGTCTGGTGATCACCGAGGACACTGCCAAGTCGCACGTGAAGCGGATTCTGCGAAAGCTTGGCGCGTCCAACCGTGTTGAAGCGGCGACCATTTGGCTCAAGGCGCAGCAGTCCTGAAAGTTCGCCGCCCGTCCTAGCTGTCGAGGGGTTGTCCGTCGATGGCCGCGGGGCGCTTTTTGACCAGCGAACGCCAAGCGATCATCGCCAACACGACCATGACGATGATGATGCCTGCGTAGAACAAGAAGAACGGGATGCGATTGGTCAGCGGACCCGCGAAATCCAGCCCCCGACTGTTGGGGAAGAACGCGTCGAACAACGAGGCGATGGAGAACATCCACCCGACACCGATCATGCCGATCGAGACGCGTCGCAAACCCTTGCCCCCGAACGGCAGCAACGGCAGCAGCAGCGCCAGGATCCACAGGATCAGGCCGTTGATGATGGCCTCCAAATGCGACATCCGCCAGGCCTTTTCACTGCCCGGAACCTTCACGTCGAAAACCGGGAAGGGCCACACGTCGATCCGGCCGAGTATGACGAACAGAAAGCCGAATCCGGCCACACCGCCGAGGAACATCAGCAAGGCGCCGTTGCCGATCAGCAGGCGTTGGGTATTCCGGATGGGCGTCGATTGCGTCATGTTTGAGATCCAATCCGAACGGGCGCGCTACGCAAAGCGTTTTCACCCCGAATGGCCACAACCTGTACCACTAATGGCGACGAATCCGCGTCCGAACTCGTCTACCTTCACGACCATGAGCCCAGCAGTGCAGCACCTGGATACCGACTACTTGATCCTGGGTGCCGGCGCCATGGGCATGGCCTTCGCCGACGTGATCATCGACGAGGACCCCACCGCGCGCATCGTCATCGTCGACCGGCACGCCAATCCGGGCGGCCACTGGAACGACGTCTACCCGTTCGTCCGCCTTCATCAGCCCGCGGAGTTCTACGGCCTCAACTCCACACCGCTGGGACACGGCGGTGCCGACCTGAGTTCCGGCGCCGAGATCGTCGCCTACTTCCGCAGGGCGATGGACCGGTTCCTGGCCACCGGCCGGGTGCGGTTCCTGCCGATGAGCGACTACCAGGGCGACGGCCGGATCGTCTCCCTGGTCGATCCCGATCGGGTCACCACGGTGACGGCGATGCGCCGAGTCGTCGACGGCACGTTCAGCACTGTCACGGTGCCCTCGGTGCGCCCGCCCAGCTACACCGTCGACCCCGGCGTCACCCTGATACCGCCCAACGGACTCGCCAAGGTCGCTCACCCACCGCAGCGCTACGTGGTCGTCGGTGCCGGAAAAACCGGGATGGACGCGATCCTGTTCCTGTTGGACAACGACGTTGCGCCCGAACGCATCCAGTGGGTCGTGCCGCAGGACGCCTGGCTCATCGACCGCGGCGCGATGCAGCCTGGAATCGTGCTCGACACGGTCGTGCGGATGATGCGCGGTCTGGTCGACGCGACCGATATTGACGACGTCTTTCTCCGGCTCGAACGAGGCGGCGTGCTGTTCCGGCTGGACACCACGGCCCTGCCGACCAAGTGGCGGTGCGCGACGGTAGACCGGCCGGAGTTGAACCGTCTGCGCCAGGTCCAGAACATCGTGCGGATGGGCCGGGTGCAACGCATCGGCACCACCGAGATGATCCTGGACGGCGGAACGGTCGAGGTCGCCGAGGACAGCCTTTTCATCGACTGCTCGGCCGACGGGCTGGCCAGACACGATCCGCAGCCGCTGTTCGCTCCCGGTCGCGTCACCCTGCAGCCGGTCTTCATCTGCCAGCAGACATTCAGCGCGGCGCTGATCGCTCACCTCGAGTTGCTCAAAACCGACGATGCGCGGCGCAACCGGATCTGCGTCCCGGTTCCACACCCCCAGCTCAAGGAGGATCTGCCCGGCCAGCTGGTGACCAGTGCGCAGAACATGATCAACTGCAACTTCGCCATCCCGGTATGGCTGCGCCGCAGCCGCCTGTACCTGGGGCATCACAGCGCGCCGCACAAATACCTGGCGGGCTCGGCCAAGATTCTGCTGATGCAGCGCCGCGCCGTCGCCGCCATGAACCGGATCCGCACCCAGCCGGTGGCTTCCCTCGAGGGCAGTACCGCCTGACCGGTGGACTGCCGGTTTTCGACAGGGATGAGAGTCGGCATACGTGTCGGAGGACGTCCCTATAGTCGGCCTGCGGCCACCCGTACGCGCCCCCACCGCCGACGATGTTTTGATGGTTACAAACAGTAGCTATGATTGTTTATATCCATCATGGTGACTGTTTGTAAGGAGGTTTGCATCATGCTGTTCGAGGCGCCGGCCCTGGACGCACGCGAACACGAGGTCATCGCCGAAATCGACGAACTCCGCCAACGCCTGCGCTCACGCCTCTACGAACCGCGCCGTTGGACGGGCTCCTTGCGACGGGTCCAATTCGCCCGCGCGGTCCAAGGGTCCAACAGCATCGAGGGCTACGAAGCCAAACTCGACGACGCGCTCGCCATCGAGATGGGCGAAGAGGCCCTCGATGCGAGTGAAGAAACCGCCCTGGCCATCAAGGGCTATCGCGATTCGATGACCTATGTGCTCCAACTCACCGAGGAGCCCCGGTTCCGCTTCGAAGAACAACTCATCAAGAGCCTTCACTTCATGATGACGAGCTACGACCTGAAGAGCCGCCCCGGCCGTTGGCGTGCGGGCCCCATCTACATCCAGAAGGAAGAGACCGGCGAAATTGTCTACGAGGGAGTCGACGTTCACTCCGTCGATGCCCTCATGCACGAACTCGTCACCTACCTGGAATCCGGTGGCGATATCCCGATCGTCGTCAAAGCCGCGATGGCCCATCTCAACCTCGTTCTCATCCATCCCTTCCGGGACGGGAACGGCCGGATGGCGCGGTGCCTCCAAACCTTGGTGCTTGCCAGGGAAGGAATCGTTTCCCCCGTCTTCTCCAGCATCGAGGAATACCTCGGCCAGGACACCCGCTCCTACTACGACGTCCTCGCAGAAGTCGGAGCCGGCTCATGGCAACCAACCAGGGACACACGGCCCTGGATTCGTTACGTCCTCACCGCACATCTACGGCAGGCGAAAACCGTTCTGCGCCGGACCAAAGAGATCGAGACGATTTACCTGGAACTCCAGCGCCTCGTCGCCCGCTACCGGCTGCCGGAGCGAACGCTTGAAGCTCTCTTCGACGCCACCGCCGGGCTCAGGGTCCGGCGGGCCGTCTACCGCGCCATCCTGGAGACCCAGAGCGATGATCCGGTCAGTGAACAGACCGCAACTCGCGACCTGCAGAGTCTCACCAACCACGGACTGCTCGTCGCACACGGCGAACGCCGAGGCCGGTACTACACCGATGGCCCGGAACTCGCGGCCATCCGCAAGCGCGTGATCAAGAACCGTGATCCCCGCGATGATTCGGATCCGTTCGCCATACAGGCTTCGGGTTAATCCGCGGAGGAACCGGCGGTTCTGGTCACCCAGAGGCCTGCGGGTGGTCGAAAACGCTAGATCGACGATCTGACAAACGCTTGATGCGATCAGGCGTGCTGGACGGCTTGAGTCCATTCCACGGTGAAGCCCACGAAACCGGCGAAGCCCGCCTCCCCCGCTGACTCGGGGTGGTTGAAACGGACCTTGTTGATGTAACCGCGGTCGGTCCGCAGCGCCAGGTGCGAGACCAGCCGGCCGACGTCGTTGATGGCTCCCCCTTCCTCCCGCAAGACGAGCGGAACGGGTGCGTCGGGATTCTGGCGGTAGGCGAACGACGCGCCCAGGCAGAAGGGATCGTCGGATTCGGGTTCGAGGTTGAGGTACCCGGACCCGAGCACCTCGAAGTCGAGGTACAGGCCTTGTTCGGCCGCCATGGTGACGCCCCGCAGCGATTCCTCGAACAACTGCACCACCAGGGGCGAGTGCAGATCCTCGGGGATGTCGCTCAATCCCATGTCGTAGAGATAGGCATCGGCTTTGACCAACGGCGGTAAGCCGTAGCGGATCATCACCCCGAGCTTCGGATCGGGATAGTGCTCGACACCCTCGATCCCCAGGCCGGCGATGCTGGTGGGTAACTGGTCCTCGGTGCCGAATACCGGAATCGCGTTGGTCATGGTGTTCTCCCCCTGCGCCCGGTGCGGGCGTCGTGATCGACGTATGGGGGTCAGGTAATCACACGCGGGTGACAGGCTTTGGTGACGACGGCCCCGTAGGGCTGTTGGCGTGGGCAATCCCCCGCCAGCGATGGTGCAGTGGGACTATGCGCAGCGCCAAACCGTCACTGCCAGAGGCCAGAGGGCCGTTCGCGGTGGAGGTTGCCTAGATTCAATTCCCTGGGCTTGAGCCGTCCAACCTTGTCGAGTTCATGCGCGGCGAAATTGGCGATTGCGTTGGGGCCGGTGTACCCGGCTTCTCCCAAGAGCACGGTCAGACTTGCCCGGGTCATCGGTGAACAGCCAGCCCAGTAGCGTCGCATTACTCTCGCGATCTCGCCGGGCGGGAGTTGCTTGCCCTCCGGCACCGCAGAAAGAGCTACCCGCAACGGGGAGCCCAGGGTGATCATTGGCGGCGGAACCGACGGTGGCCCCGGTGGGCGAAACGGGCGCTTAGACATACCGCGGACCAAGCTAAACCCGTACGCGACAAGCGCCTCGATCAAGCTGGCATCCTTGAAACCAACTCCCGCCAGTTCACGCCGCAACTCATCGCGCTGGACTGCTGTCGCCCGCCGCCAAACCGGTTCCGCGAAATCCAGAATCTCGGCTCGCTGCGGTTCCTCGGAGAATTTGCCCCGTTGGCCTTCTCGAAGCACGCCTGCGCGGAAACCTTCAAGGGTCATCGGACCCCCTCTCCAATGTTAGATGCGGTGGCACTTTTTGTATGGCGATGCTGCTGCCGGCCATCGACTACCGCCCGGCGATCCGCCCCCGAAGGTCCGGCACCGACCTCTCTGTATGCCACATCGCTAAGGCGATCAAGTCTTCCCGGCCGCTCAGGTCGGCGCCGAGGAGACCGCCTTTGAGACCTCCACCATCAGCTTCGCTGACCAAGCTGAGGACGAGCGAACGCACAGCCTTCCCTGCCGCGTGCTCGACCGTCGCGTAAGCCGCGCGCGCGACCGGTAGTGAAACCCGTTGAGGAAGAATCTGATTCACTTTTTCCCGGTAGCTGGATAGCAATCGCTTCCTGATTACCAAATATGCCCATCCCTGCCATCCCTTGACAGTCCGGTCCGCATTGAGCAGGTCGTCCACGACTCCGGGAGTGCACTCAGCGATCATGTCGATGTATGCCTCAGCCAGGGCATCCGCAGCGGCGGGGACAAAGTGAAATTCAAATTTCCGCTCACCCTCGTCGTCGTCGCCGGCAAATTCCGCCCAAGGTATTGCTCCAGGGCCCTGCGCCCACACGCGTCCCTGGTCGATTTCGTCTGCTACGTCGATGAGCATCAGCCCCAGCGCGCGTGCCTGCGCTGCCGTTAACCCAACTCCCGCATCGACGGTGATCTCCCGATGCACGCTTCCGTCCGACAGCTGGAATCCGGACATTCCGACGGACAGGTCGCCGTCCTGCCGGAGGTACCCCGATGAGAAGTCCCGCCGTGCCAGCTCTGCCCCGCCGTACTGGATCCATTCACCTACCTCCACTGCATCCGGCGGTTCCGGAACGTCTCCGTGGAGAAGCTGCAGCGCGTTAGATTCCGCCATCGCCCGGGCGGCCCTGAGCCGGGAATCCGGCCGCGAGGGATCGCGCTCCCATTCCTCAAGGTTTGCGATCTGCTCGGCGGTCAATTCCCCCGTGTAATCCCTCCAGTTGCTGACCATTCCGTTGCCCCAATCCTTCGTTTCCCCTTTTCCGACAGACGTGCCTGCCACGGTGCGCATCGTTGGGAATAGCTGAATAGCTTCCCGTGCGTGCAAGACCCCGCCGAGGGTGGTCCTGTTCGCCGACATGAAAGAGGAGCGCATCTAGAGAACGGCCAGACCGAAACACCAAGTGCCGCCGCTAAGCTCCCCCACCCGACGCAAATTATTACATGAGGCAGTCACGTTTTCGGCCCCGTGTTGACGGGGATCAAGCAATCCGCGATTCGATCGCCTAGCACTGCACGGGCCTTGTCGTGTTTAGTTGCTAACTGTATATGCGACAGAACATTTCGGCTGGTGGGCTAATTCGCGCCATTCGACCAACCTAGGATCGGGGGCCAGTCGTGCGGCGCAATAAGGGGGATTGGGATCAATGGGGTCAGTTCACTACGCCACGTGCCGCGACTGCGGCCATGCCGATTTCGAGGTGAGCCAGGGGGGTGGATTTAACTTCGTTCTACTGCGGTGTGATCGCTGCGGACGGACCAAGTCCGTCGAACGCGCTGAATTGAACCCACGCTCAACGCGACTGCAGCGACTGTTCCAAAGGAAGAAGGCGAAACCGGCCGGCGCTAAAACCGCCTCACCCCGAGAATCCGGAGCCTGGGTCTTATCCGTTGGCGATTGGGTGACCGTGACCGATGGGCCGTCAACCAACCTCACAGCCTCGGTTCGTCTGGTGGATAACCAAAGGAGGCGACTCCATGTTGCGGTGTCCCTCTACGGCACAGATTTCACAGAGGAGCTCGACTTCGATCAGGTCGAGCCGATTGACAATCCCTGCGAGTGTGGAGGCACCTTCGTCGATTGTGCCCCACCGCGCTGTCCGCGTTGCCGGTCGACTTCAATCGAACTCGGTCGCGTGAAGATGCATTACGACTAGGCCCATCCGTCATCCCAGGTTCCGGCCAAGGCGATGGCTCTCTGAGAAGTCAAACCAGAGGAAGTTTATTCGGCGTCTCCACCGGCGAATAGTTACACGCAGAGCAAACGTTTCGGCGTGACGCCTGAGGTTCAGTTGCAATAACTTGATTAGGCAAACACATAATGCCCACGGCGCTCGAAGCACGGCGCCGGAGACCCAGTCTCGCGCAAAATGAGGCCATGAGCGCTGAAGTGTTCCTCGATGAGGACCCCAGCTATTTGAAATGGCTCACCAAAAATCCGAACGGCTACATCATCAACATCCAAAAAAGCCGCAATCCGGCCGACGCACGTCTTCACGATGCCAACTGCTGGACGCTGACCGTGCAGCCCGAGCTCGGAGTGAAGCTAACCGATCCCTACATGAAGGTCTGCGGGAAGACCTTGGCCGCGGTAGAAGATTGGGCGGTAGAGCACGTGCGAGAGCCGATCCAACCGTGTGGGCACTGTCGCGACACAGGATCGAACGGCGGTAACCCGGGTCCAAGTCGGCGCGACCCAGGACTGTGCCCACGGTGCAGGCTGGAGCTAGCCGGCACAGGCAAGTGCTCCACGTGCGACGAGGACTGAGGGCTAGTACGGATCGCTAACCCACCGGCGTAGCGGCGATTCCTATCAACACGTCGTAGCCGAGAGCCGGATCGACGGTCAGGTGCATGCCCAGTTCTGTGATCCTGCCGTCGAGCGGATGGTAGGGGTTGTCTGGGTAGGTACGGCCCAGGATCGGGTCGAGTGCGTCGATCGTCGGCTTCCAGAGGCCCAGCCAACCCCTGTTCCCGATCACGAAGGACATCTCGAGCCTGACGGGTCCGTCCGGAAGCATCCCAACCTCGGCGACCGCAGCCTTGATCTGGTCCTTGTACTGGGGACTTCCCGACGATGCGGTTGTTCGGACGACCAACACGTCTGACGGAGGAGGCACCTCACGCGCCGCCTCGATTCGTAGGAACGATTGCTCAAGGTCATCGTGCTGTTTGGTGCACCACACCGTGACGAGGCCGGAATCCTTGACTCGATCTGCGAGCGGCTGGGCGTAGTTGTCAAGGTCGGCAACGTCCCGCAACAGATCCCGGGTTGCGGGGGCGCCGATATCGAGTCGCAGCGCCCAGAGTCCGTCGACCCTCGAGTCAGCGATCAGATCTTCGGTGTCATCCAGGTATGCCTTAAGCCGAACTTGATCTGGATGGTTGGACTTGTTCCAGGACGCAGGCCGAGGCGTATGCCTCAGTTGGAGGGCATCGTCTTCGGGACGGTCAAACCAGCGCATCGAACCAAGGTAACGCCGGGCACTGACAAGTTCTCGCGTCGTCGGAGTCCTTCGGTACCCTCGCCGAGCGAGTCAGCTTTGGAACATCGGGGGTGCCATGGACCGCCAACCGGCCGTCATCGTCGACATGGACGGCACTCTCTGCGACGTCAGCACGGTGCTCCACCTTCAAGCCGAGCCTGACGGTTTCGCCGCCTTCCACCACGCGTGCGCCCAATGCCCGCCGCACCAGGCCGTGGTCGAGTGGTGCATCGAGCAGCACCGCCGCGGGCACGCGATCCTGATCGTCACCGGCCGCGACGACTGGTCGCGCGAGCTGACCGAACAGTGGCTCTCCGAACACCTCCCGGTTCCCATCGCCGGTCTGCACATGCGCGACGACGACGACTTCCGCTCCAACGCGGCCCTCAAGCGGGAGATCTACGCCCAGCTCGCACCCACCTACGACATCCGGGCGGCCATTGACGACGACCCGGAGATTGTGGGCCTGTGGCAGGAGAACGGCATTGCGGTCGCGATGGTTCTCGACGGGGGCGACGTGTTGGTGCTCGGGTAGGACCACCGCAAACCGCTCAACTTGTCACTCCCCTGCCCTACCCTGAATCCGCGCGGGGGGCGTCTAGTTCCGGCTGTCCCCCACCACATACCAAGGGGGAAGCGATGAGTCCGGAAATCACGGCGGACGTACTGCTGCGCAACTATCTCGATGGGTTCCTCTGGGCCGACGAGGAGTGGCTCGAGGTCGACGGCGCGACGGCGACCTACTGGCAGGCCCGACTGCCCCAGACCACCACGGTCGAGGTGTTACCCGACGGCCACACCAAGTGGCAGACCCGAACCCGCATCGTCGAGAACGTCGCCGACGGCACCGACGCCGCGTTGCTGTGTCTGGAACTCAACCGCCATGCCGCCGGCTGGAGCTTCGCCTGCAACGCCGCCGACCGTACCGTCGATGCCATCGCCGCGATTTCCGCACCGCTGCAATGGGATACGTTCTTCTTGCGCCTGTCGGAGAAAGCCAAACTCAGCGCCTGGATGTCCGACGTCATCGCCGAACGCCTCGCCGAGACACTCGGCGGCAAGCCCGCGTTCAGCCATCCGACGTCGCAGTCCGGGATCCGGCAGCACTTCGACGGGACCTACCACTACCTCGAGATGCTCCGCGGACGTCCGGAATGGATTCTCGATCTGACGCGCTATGAGTTCCCGCCCGTCGAGGAGGTCGGCTCCACCATCGCCGAGCTGGTCGGCGCACCCACCGACGCGCTCTGGTCCGACGGGACCGAACTGCGCATCATGCTTGGGCCGCGCATGGGCTTGAGCGCCGGCTTCGACCAGCACCCGATCTTCGGTCCGGGTTGGCGCAGTTCCCTGATCGTGCCGCCGCGGTCGCTCTCGGGCGCCTTGGCCGAGCACCTGTCGGCGATGACGTGGGCGCTGTTCGACGATCCTGAGACCAACCTTTTGGGTGGCTGGTCCCTCGAGTCCGACGGCCTGACGTTCCGGCAGTGGAACACCATGTCGGAGGTCCGCAACCAGGAACAGCTCGGCTCCTATGACGGTCACCTGACCAGCGACCTGTGGGGGTTCACCTCCACCCTCAGCGATGTCCTGGGTCTGCTGTCTGCGGGTGAGTTACCCGAGGGCGACGGCGGCAACGGCAGCGACGTCGCCAACCGCGCCGAGGTAGTCGTGGCGGCCATCGCCGAGCAAGCGCGTCCCGCTGTGACCGAACCCCATGACGAGGGCGACGGCCCCGCGGACCGGCGCCTGCTGTGGCTCGAGCACCGCCGCACCATCGTGGTGGCGGCGTGGTTCAACCCGATGGGTCCGACCGTCTCCAGCACCGAGGTGTGCGCGCTGCCCGACGGCACCGAATACCTCGTGCACTGCCGGCGTCATCCGCTGTCCCCGTTCTACAGCGTTCTCGGCCCGATCGGTCAGGGCTCGGATCAGAGGCAGCTCGAGCAGGCGGCCAACGATCTGCTGATCGGTGACGCATCACTGCCGAATGTCCTGTTCCTATGGGAACGCCCGGATGCACCGGCGACCGAAGTCCCGGCGCTGCTCCGCGACAGGGTCATCACGATCGCCGAGAATAGCGGTGAGGACTTGGCGGGACAGACGGCCTGGATCGCTCAAACCATGGGAAGCCCTTGGGAATTCGCCGCGTTCGACCAGTCCGAGGCCGAGCAGGTCCAGGCTGCTGCCAGCGCAGCCGCGGCGGCCAATCCCGAACCCGATCACGGTTTCGCGACCTGGTGGCAGCTGGTGTCCAGCGTCGAGAACGTCACCGCGAACTTCCGCTGCCTTCCCGACGCGTGGGACGGAACCATCAACACGCAGAACGCCTTCGGTAATCTTCCACTCTTCGACCCCGGCCCGCTCCCGGTGACCTACTCGAAGATCGGGATGCCTGGGCCGGACGGATCCGAAGGAGAGGACAGCTAATGGACACCACAAAGGATTCCTTCACGTCGGCCTGGTCAAAAGCCGGTTTCCCTCCCGAGAACCGTTCGTTCGTCGAGTCGTTCTGCGCCGAGATCGGCATCTCTCGATTCGAGTTCGTGCCCGCGTCGTACCGCTACATCGAGGCAACCCGGCGGGACGGATCCGGGGAGCTTCGCATCCATTGGGGGTGCACTACCGGTTTTACCGCCGAGGAAGCGCGACGCTTCGGAGTCGGGGCGGATGAGGTCCGACCGAGCACTACTCAGGGCACGACCTGGCTCGTCTCGCATCCGGAGCACCGCGATGTCAGCCTGCGGGGTTCAAACGGTTCCACGAACAAGCGGGGTGCCGAGCGCTGCAGCAGGTGCGGTATCTACGAAGTCTCGGTTACCGGGGTCTGTCCCAGCTGTGACGAGTAGCTCAAACCTTTCTAGGCGGATTCCCCTTTGGACGTCCACGCCACGATATCGAGCAGCCTGACTGCAGATAGCCGGCCTCGACAGCTGGTGGCCTCGTCAAGCGCCTTGAATTGACCAGTCTGGTCTCGAAGGTCATCCCTAATGGCGAGCGTGAGAGCCGTCATATAGTCGACCCAAGACCTGGACTTATCTTTCGGGATTGGGGCGCCCTTCCCGACGTAACAAGCTCTGACCCACCGATCATGTAGCACGACGGACTGCGGCCGCTTGCGATGCAAGACCTTCGACAATGTCGTGCCGTTAACGCCCCAGGGTCTTTCATCGGGATCGTCAAGAACGTCATACAGCGGCTTGATCATCTCAGCAATGCCAGCAGGACTATCGATCTCCTCGAGCGGAACCCCAAGGTGGTCGTTCGCCAGCGCCAACTCAAGCCGAGGCCTAATCCGCAATAAGGCGTAGTAAGAACGCACCTTCACCGGCACGTTCAATAACCCGGGCGCAAGCAGGTCAGCGTCAGTCAAACGCGATGGTTCGTTGTGGTCCTTTCCGAACTCGTCGTAGGCCGGGTAGGAATAGGGGTTCTTGCTTTTCGCACGTTCAGGACTGGTGTATTCAGCAACCCAGTCAATCGCTGTGTCCAGTGGAACCCGAACTTTGCCTACCTGGATCTGTTTCATTCGCGCCCCCGCCATGACCGGAACGATAAACAAACCTGGGCTCGCGGCGGTGCCGATTCACGCGGGAGCCTAGCGCCTCCTATTTTTTCGCTCGCTTAACCTGGTCTCTGAACTCGCTCATGAACAGATCCTTGATCGCCCCGGCGTCCAGCGCTCCATCCACCGTGCGGAGCCGGCCTTGGACAAGTTGTTCACAAACGAGCGCCCAAGCGGCACCCATCGCCATCGTGAAAGTGCCCGCAACAGCCGCGTTAATCACACCGCCGACCACCATTCCGACGATCGGGATAAACTTGAGAAGACCTGTAACAGCTGCCTTACCCGCTGTTGTCGCGGCCGCAGTGGCCGCCAATGACGCCATCGTCGCCTTATCGAGATCGACACCATAGATTGCAGTGATACCTCCCATCATGCCCAGCTGAATAGGAACCAACACAACGGCGTCGGAGAACGGGATTGGTATCGCTCCAGCAGCAGCAGCAGCGGCAGATGCGCCGCCGGCGACCGCCATCGCCTCGTTCCACTTTCGCTTCATGTCGATCTGTTGGGCGGCAGTTAACGCTCTTTTGACTCCCTCAGGAGCACAGCGAAAGGTGGCATCAAGCAAGTCCTCCAAGCCGTGCCGCGGTCGCTCATCAAATTCATCGTCTAACGCCATGGTCATCACGACTTTTGAGCCAACGATCGGCAGTCCTCGGCCTTCAATGTCCTCCGCAAGTTCCATTGCGGCAGGTTCATACTCGCCCGAATTTTTTCGCCGAACATTAGTCATCACGCAGATGACAGGCAGACCGAGCTCGTCCAACTTCTTGATGAACTCAGCTTCGGCATCTTCGAACCGTCCGTCACCGCTGCGCACGCAGTACCACGCCAGATGAATTCGATCCTCTACCGGTCCGGAAGCCCTCTCGTCGATTACACGACGAAGGTCAGCGATGATGGTGTCGGTATCTGCACCGATCTCAACCCCGCGAGTGTCAAGCAGGCCAAAGGCTCCGCTCTTGGCGATATGGAGATAATGGTCTTCAGTGACGGGCCTGCCAACCCCCGTCTTGGCCACGGCCTCACCGAATATGGCATTAATCAGAGTGCTTTTACCTACGCCGGTCTTCCCGAAGATCGCCAGATTGAACCGGCCAATGTCTGCGGAGACATCGTTGTAGCGCCGGGAAACTCATCCATGACCGAATCGCCAACCGACCGAACCATCCCCTTGCTACCTCCTAGTCAGAATCTGCTGTGGGAACACCATGCCACGGAACTACGACATGAAGGCGGCAAAGGGAAACTCAATAGGCAACTTTCGTTGCCGCAGACACTGAGAGCGGGCGCGCTATCAGTTCGGCCAAAGTCATCGCGCTACTCACTACCCGTCAAACTCTCGTTGGCCATTCCGTACCCGAAGCCAACGGAACGGATTCAGCTTGCTTGCAAGGGAATCCACCGTTTCCAGACTTGGAGAACTGGGCGCCGCCGAGCTTCCATCAACGCTCGAGTCGATCACGTTCAAACCCTTGACTTCACGATATGCCGCTCCCAATACAAGGACCCTCTCCGCAGCCGAGGACGGCGGACGCTCCAATGCCGCTTCCGCCCCGAATAGAGCTGCGGCGAGACGTCCGTGAACCTCGTCGCGCTTTTCGGCTAGGGCCGCCTGCTCGCGCTCTTCTCGAATAGAGGCATCGACCGCTTTGGCTTCTTCCCAACCGTTTTCTAGCATTTCAACACGCTCCCGGGATTGCCGATTGAGGTCAGCAATCTTGTGCGTAGCTTCTTCGACCCTGGCACGGTCTTCCGCAGTCGGACTAGGAATGCCCGACAACTCCCTGATGAGCCGCTGCAGTTCTGTCGCGGCTCGCGAGTTGTCTTCAATCATCTTCAGATCGGAACCGAAGTCGCTCTCATGCAGATTACCGAGCGCCCCGCTCCGAGCAAGCTCCGTGGACAAAATCCGGCGAACCGCAGACTCGGCACGCGCATAAAGCGCAGAGCCTTCTGTTCCCAAGTCTTGAGCTCGCTGGCGGCGCTCCGCATTTTTCCGAGCAACTGATTCTCGTCGCTCCTGCTCACGTAACCGTCGCTCGATTTCATGCCGAGGAATCGCCTTTTCATCCTGCGAAGGCGGTTTGCGAGTTGGCGCGGCTTCCTGCTTACGAATGGCTGGCTTAGGCTTGTTTGCGGGCGTCGGCTTCGGCCGCGGCGTTGCGCTGGGAGCCTTCGGCTTCGCTATCGACTGCTTGGCGCGACGTTCGTTCGAGTTTCGGATACCGCGGAGCGAATAGGCCCAGGCAACGATGGGAAGAAGCACCAGAGGACCGCCGCCGGCCTTCACAAGCGCGCCGGATATTAGGATCCCCACTAGGGCGAAAATGACCAGCCAAGCGATTTGTTCACCACTCGGCCTTCTGGCTTTTCGCAGACGCTCTGCCTCGGCCTGATCCGCCGCGGACACGGCTACCCCGAGTGCGAGCGCACTCCCAAACAAAAGAGCCTTGCGACCGAACCCCACTCTGACCTCCCCTGCCGAGATGATGGTAATTCGACATCACGACAGAGCGCGGACTTGCGCGACCCGCAAGAGCGCAAGATAGATCAGGACAACCTAACTAGCGATTCCGCCAGCCGCCGGCACCTGATCAGGCGGCTACGTGGCAGGCATTATCCGATAACGCCGGTATATCCGGGCTTAACACTGCCCCCGTATTGCCCGAACAGGCAGAGCAAGTCAGTAAATTGCTTATCGCTACAGTCGACAGAGGGGGTGACTCAGCGGTGAAGGACGGCCCAGGGGTCACGCCTGCTGGTTTTTGCGCCGCCCACCAGCAGCTAGGCCCCCAGATCGTCGGCCCGCTCCCCTCCGCCACGGGCCGCACCCGAAGCATCGGCCGACGACCTCGACCTCGGCTGATTCATCCGCAACCAGCCATGGTTACACCGAACGTGTCAGCCCACGGCGATACCCTGACCGACTTTGATCCGCGACCCAAGGAAGTGCACACGATGGCCAACGCCCGGCGAACCCCGCGCTACGCGCTGTCGTTCACCAGCGGCGCCCTCCTGATGCGGGAGGCTCTCATCGCGGCCCCCCTCTATCTGCGCGAGCACGACTGGCCCAAGGTCCGAGAGCTCATCGCTGAGGACAACCTCCTGCAGTCCCGCACAGTTGCAACTCGGCAGAGACGCGCGCGCGAGGTCGCCCAGCGTCTGGCGGTCTTGACCGACGAGGAACTTGAGCTGCTCGTCGACTCGACGACGTCAGAGCGTGGGCACCTGCTGTGGGCGGCAGCTTGCCGGCGGTATGACCTGATCGCCGAATTCGCGGAGGAAGTCCTGCGCGAGCGATTCCTCCTGATGACCCCAGCGCTGAATCACAGTCACTTCGACAGCTTCCTACGAAACAAGGCGCTATGGCACGACGAGGTGGCTGCTCTCAAGGAGTCCACAGTGGCCAAGCTTCGGTCCAATGTCTTTCGGATGCTCATCGAGGCGGGGCTGCTGTCGGAGAACGGAAACATCATCCCGGCCGTGTTGTCCGCACGCGTCTCGGAGATGCTTTCCGCCCGCAAGCCCAGCGACATCCGCTTCTTTCCGGCCGCGAGGAGTGGACGATGAGCGGCGTCGGCCTGGGCAAGCAGGAGGAACACCTCTTCGCGGTGCTTAGCGGGAAACGGTTCCTGCAGATGGAGGGCCTCGGCAATGAGGTCCCGTTCTTCATCTACCCCTACCCGCCGGAGGACGCTCTGGCTGTCGCGCAGCTCAAGAAGCGGATCAAGAACAAGCTGAGCCACAGGGGAATCCGCGTACGCGAGATCAACCTCTACGACCTATCCGTCAAGATCCTCAAGGACCGTGGGGTGTGGGAGCGGGTCCTGGCCGCCGAGCCCGAGCAGGACAAGGCGGACTTCCGTGAGCTGCTCCAGGGCATGTTGGACCCGCAGCTCCATCTAGCGCCGGCGATCCGCGCACACATCGACGACGGCGAGTTCGACATCCTTTTCCTCACCGGCATCGGCGAGGTATTCCCCTACATCCGGTCACACAACGTGCTGAACAACCTGCAGAGCGTCGTGACCGGCAAGCCCATGCTGATGTTCTTCCCGGGCCGCTACGAGCAGTCCGACACCCTGGGATCCTCACTCGTCCTTTTCGGGCGACTCAAAGACGACCAGTACTACCGGGCCAAGAACATCCTGGAACAGGAAGCGTGAAATCTGATGCAGCTCAACGAGATCTTCGCCAAGGACGTACAGCGCCCGATCGAGGGCGTCATCAAGGCCGACGACGTAGCGCACCTCAAGACAGAGGTGGACGAGTACGTCCTGACCAATGAGGCAGCCAAAGGTCTTGAGCTACTTTTGGAGTCCTACACCAACTACACCACCGGCAACGGGGTGTGGATCTCCGGGTTCTTCGGCTCCGGCAAATCACACCTGTTGAAGATGCTCGCCCATCTCCTCGGCGACGTCGAAGGCCAGGAGTTTGATCGAGACGACGTCGTCGCGAGTTTCCGGGACAAGGCAGCCGGCGCGTTTCTGCCCGCCCTGTTGACCAAAGCCGAGCGCATCCCGGCCAAGAGTCTGCTGTTCAACATCGACCAGAAGGCGACGCTGATCGCCAAGGACCAGACCGACGCCTTGCTGAAGGTATTCGTCAAGGTCTTCGACGAAAGTCGCGGCTACTACGGCAACCAGGGCCACGTCGCCCGCTTCGAACGGGATCTGGACAACCGCGGCCAATACGACGCGTTCAAACAGACCTACCAACGGATTTCCGGTCGGGACTGGGCGCAGGGACGCGAAGAAGGGGTTCTCGAAGAGGTCAACGTCGCCGCAGCGTACGCCGAGATCACCGGTGCTGGGGGCGGTTCGCCGACCAACATTCTCACCAAGTACCGCAACGAGTATGCGGTGTCCATCGAGGATTTCGCCGATGACGTCAAGGCGTGGCTGGCCACCCAGCCGGAAGGCTTTCGGCTCAACTTCTTCGTCGACGAGGTCGGCCAGTTCATCGGCTCCAACACCCATCTGATGCTCAACCTCCAGACGATCGCCGAAAGCCTCAACACGAAGTGCCAGGGCCGCGCCTGGGTATTCGTCACCTCGCAAGAAGACATGGACAAGGTCCTCGGCGATCGCACCAAGCAGCAAGGCAATGACTTCTCCAAGATCCAGGCCCGGTTCCTGACCCGGGTGAAGCTCACCAGCGCCGACGTTGAGGAAGTCATCCGCAAGCGCTTGCTGGAGAAGAACCCGGCCGGTGTTGCTGCCCTGGAGTCGATTTACGTCAAGGAGTCCGGCAACTTCAAGACACTGTTTGACTTCGTCGACGGCGCCAAGACCTACCGCAACTACGCTGACGAAGCTCACTTCGTCGGCACCTACCCGTTCGTCAGCTACCAGTTCCCGCTTTTCCAGGCCGCGATCGAGGGCATTTCGGATCACAACGTGTTCGAGGGCCGTAATAGCTCCGTGGGCGAGCGTTCGATGCTCGGTGTGGTTCAGCAGGTTGCCAAGGACATCGGCGATGTCGAGGTCGGCCGGCTGGCCACCTTTGACCACATGTTTGCCGGCATCCGCGCGTCGTTGAAGTCCGCTGCCCAGCGCTCTATCGACGTCGCCGAACGCAACCTGGACAACCCGTTGGCGATCCGACTGCTCAAGGCGCTGTTCCTGGTCAAATATGTCGACAGCTTTCAGGCCACCGCACGCAATCTCACTGTGCTCGTCTATGACCGCTTCGGCCTGGACTTGCCGGCCTTGTCCAAGCAGGTGAAAGAGGCGCTGACTCTGCTGGAGACGCAGACCTATATCCAGCGCAACGGCACCGTCTACGAGTACCTGACCAACGAAGAGCAGGTCATCGAAGAAGAGATCAAGAACGTCGACATCGACGCCTCCGACGTCAGCTCGCGCCTGTTCAAGATCCTGTCTGGCGATGTCATCAAGACCAACAAGATCCGCTACACCAAGAACGGCCAGGACTTCCCGTTCGGCTTCAAGCTCGACGACCAGGTCCACGGACCCCAGCGGGAACTCTCCATCCACTTCATCTCGCCGGAGTACCCGCACACCCCCGATGAGGTTCGCATGCACAGCGCCGGCAAGGACGAGTTGCGCGTCATTCTCGAACCCGATGACCGCGTCCTGGCGGATCTGAGGCTGCTCATCAAGACCGAGAAATACACCAAACGCAAGCAGACCAGTTCACTGTCAGCGATCGAGGACCAAATCTTGCGGTCCAAGGCGGCCCAGAACGTCGAACGCGAGAAGGAACTCGGCGAACGCATCCGCCGTGCTGTGGGCAAGGCGGCGCTGATCATTAACGCTGCCGACGTCTCCTCGAACACGCAAGACGCACTCGGGCGGGTGACCGAAGGTTTCCAAGACCTCATCAGCCGCACCTATACCCAACTCAAGCTGCTCGACGGCGTCGTCTACACCGAGCAGCAGGTGGCCGGGGCCGCCAACCCCGACCATGGCCTCTTCGATCCCACAGCGTTGTCGAAGCTCGCCAGCCCCGGCGAGGAAGTGCTGTCCTTCATCGTCCGCAAGCAGGGGCTGGGCGAGCAGGTCAGCGTCAAAACAATTGTCGATGCCTTCCAGACCAAGCCGTATGGCTGGGACCTCGCCTCCATAGAGGTGCTCGTGGCCTACCTGATCGGTGCGTCGAAGGTGACTCTGACCGTCGATGGCAACACCCTCAAGCGAAGCGAAGTCGCTGCCGCTCTGCGCAACACACAAAAACACTCCCATGCTGTCATCGCCACGCAGAAGACCTTCGACGACCGCAAAGTCACGACGTTTCGGAAGTTCTGCACTGACTTCTTCGACGACGCCAACGCACCCAAAGACCCACTGGAACTAGCCCGCTACGGCGCCGACAAACTCAAGAGCAAGCACGACGAACTCAAAGCCACCGTCACCGCCTCGAAGTACCCGTTTGTGGAACAACTCAACGGCCCCATTCGTCTTCTCGAGCAGACCGTCGGCCACAGCGACGACTGGTATCTCACCGAATTCACGATGGGTGATGAACTGCTCGACGCCAAGGAAAATGTCATCGACCCCATCCAGTCGTTCCTCAGCGGAACGCAGCGGACGATCTACGATGACGCTGCCGCACTGCTGAGCACACACAGCAGCAACCTCAACTACCTACCCGTAGATAGTGACCAACCCGTCAGAGCCGCGCTCGCAGACCCGAATGCCTTCCGGGGCAACAAGATGGCGCAACTCAAGCAGGCCACGGACACGCTGCGCGCCCGACTCTACGATCTCGTCACCACCCGCCGCGCCGAAGCGGCCGCAGCTGTCGAACAACGCAAAGCCGAACTAGTCGAAAGCGACTTCTACAACAAAGCGACCCCAGCCGCCCAACAGGCTGTTCTTCACACCATCGAGCACACAATCACACGAGTGCAAGGCGAGAACCAGATCGCCCTCATCCAACAGATTGGCACCGACTTCGAGAACAACACGTACCCGGCTTTGCTCGACCAGCTCGCCAACTCCCAACAGGGTGGCGGTGGCGGCGCACCCACGAAGCAGACGGTCTCCATCAAGACAGTCACCGTGCCCGGGCTATCCGGTGTTCTCGAAACTGACACAGATGTCGACACCTACCTCACTGCGCTTCGCGCTGCCCTCATCCAGGCCCTCAAGGACGGAAAACGGATCTCACTCTGATGCAAACCGCACCGCTGAAATCTTTCGCCACCTGGGCGCGCACAGCACTTATTCGTGAGGTCACCGGCCGGATCGCGGTCGTGCTGGCACCGGCCTCCCCCCAGCGAATCGAACAGCCCAAAGCCGTTGCGGCGTTGGAGGCCGCTATCACTGCCGCTGGTGGCGGCGAGAAAGGGCGTGACGCAGTAACCGACCGGGTCGCCTATACCTGGTTCAACCGAATTGTTGCCTTGCGCTTCATGGATGCGAACGGGTACACCGGCATCGGAGTAGTCTCACCCGAAGCTGGCGTTGAGGTGGGCCAGCCTGAAATCCTCGCAGAAGCCAAGCGCGCCAATATCGACCCTCAGGTCGTCAGCCAGCAGATCCGGGAATCTGTTTCTGGGCTGCTGAACGGAACCCGCCGCAGTGACGATCCGCAAGGCGAGGCTTACGCACGCCTGCTCGTCGAATACTGCCGGCACTGGAACCGGGCGATGCCCTTCATGTTCGAGCGGCAAGGCGACTTCACTGAACTTCTAATGCCGGCCAATCTGCTTGCAGACGATTCCGTGCTGAACCGTGCGGTCGCGGTGCTGACGACCGATGCCTGTCAGGACGTTGAAGTGATCGGCTGGCTTTACCAGTTCTACATCTCAGAACGCAAGGACGAGGTATTCGCCAGCTTCAAAAAGAACAAGAAAGCTGGCGCGGCTGAGATACCCGCGGCTACCCAGCTCTTTACACCTGACTGGATCGTCCGCTACCTGGTGGAAAACTCAGTAGGGCGGCTTTGGATGCTCAATCATCCGACGTCTCGCCTTGTTGACAGGATGAGCTTTTACATCACTCCTATCGGCACCGAAACCGAATTCCTACGCTTAGAGAGCCCCGAAGAGTTAAGCATCATTGACCCTGCTTGCGGCTCGGGCCATATGCTCACTTATGCATTCGATCTACTCTACGAGATTTACCTCGAGGCCGGTTTCGCCCCAGCAGAGATTCCAAGCCTGATCATCAAAAACAATCTTTTTGGGACTGAGATCGACTCGCGCGCCGGCGCGCTCGCCGCTTTCGCACTCGCTATGAAATGCCGAGCTCGGCAGCGGACCTTCTTTCACAACCAGCTCTTACCCAATGTCTCTGTCTTGAAGGCCATCTCCTTCACCTCTGAAGAACTGGATTTTCTATCCACTGCGACTGGCGATCGCGACAGAGAGCGAGACTTCTGGAACCAGTTCGAGCACGCGGACATGATCGGGTCCTTGGTCCAACCAGACCCTGAGTTAACCGTGCAACTGGCGCAGCACCTAGAGACGTTCGATAGGAGTGGCGACCTTCTGTCGGATGAGATAATCGACCGTGCCGAGATGGTTCTCGTGCAAGCCAGATATCTCTTGCCCCGCTACTCCGTTGTTGTCGCGAATCCGCCATACATGGGTGCGAGTCGCATGAGCTCGGAACTGAAAGCTTGGCTCAAATCGGAGATTCCGGTGGGCCGGGCAGGCTTAGACGTCGCATTCTGGGCCCGTGCGATGGGCCTTCTCGTGCCCAGCGGTCGGGCAGGACTTGTCACGATGCAGTCATGGATGTTCCTTGCGACTTACGCCGAATTCCGAGCCGCCATCCTGGACCGGTGGTCGATCACGGGGGCCATCCATCTTGGTCCAGGGGCTTTTCCAGAGATCAGCGGCGAAGTTGTTGGCACAGTTGCCCTATTAATGACAAACCACTCCGACCGCGAGCGAGTTGCGCCGTACGTCAAGCTGACGGAATCATCAGCGAAGGAGAGTGACGTTCGGGATGTCGCCGCTGGCGGTTCGCTATCCCTACGATTCGACGTATCACTTGATGAATTGGCAACCATTCCAAGAATTCCTATTGCCTACTGGATGGGAGAGGCGGAACGGAAAGCCTTTGGGCGCGGCCGTCCGATCGCGACAGTCTGTAAGTCCGGCAACGGTCTAACGAGCTCCGACAACGACCGCTTCCTACGGATGTGGTGGGAATTGAGCCGTAGCCACATCGAGTTTGAACGTGCGCCTGGGGCCAAGAGCAGTAGGAGATGGCATCCCATCAACAAGGGTGGAGGGTTCAGGCGTTGGGCAGGTAACCGCGACTTCGTGATCGACTGGGACCAAGATGGCAGGGCACTGTATGACCTTCGACCAGAGTCCACCGTGAGGAATCCAGACCTGTACTTCAGGCCCTCTGTGTCATGGTCAGACGTCGTCACAGGACCCGTCTCATTCCGCTACTACCCGCAGGGTTGGATCTTCGACGCTTCGGCGAACAGTCTATTTCCCGATGCGGGGGACGATATAGAGGGCCTTCTGGCGTTCGCAAACTCTTCCTTTGCGACTAAGATGGCACCGCTGCTAAATCCCGGGCTCCATTTCAAATTGGGCGACATGGGATCACTTCCATACCTCAAGCGATCAGACACGGGCTGGCGCGACGAGATCTCTGAGTTGATCGCAATATGTGAGCGAGACTGGGATTCCGTCGAGACAGGCGTGGGATATTTGATCCCTTCTCTGCTCCGAGGGGTCTGCCTCGGAAGCCCTGGGGAGCAGGAACTCTCGAAACTAGGTGCGATTGCAGCGGCTGAAGAGCTAGCGATTACGGCCCGCGTCTACGAGCTGGAGTCAAAGAATAATGCTCAGATTGCGAACCAGTTTGAACTGGATGCCTGCTACTCAGAACCGTGGCCTATCAGCGATGTGGCACTCATTCAGAATCCATGGAGTTACGGAAGCAAGTCGGACCAGCAGGCAGAGTCTGACCAAATGCAGCGAATGGTCGAAGACTTGGTTTCGTACGGAGTTGGCTGCATGTTCGGTCGATACAGCTTGGATACCCCTGGTCTCATTTTGGCTGATCGCAGCCCATCACTCCAGCCTTATCTTAACCAGATCCCGACGCCCAGATTCACGCCTGATAACGACAATGTGATTCCGATAGTTGATGGGGACTGGTTCGAGGACGACATCGTCACACGTTTCCGCCAGTTCCTTCGAGTAGCGTTTGGCGAGAAGCACTTCGAGGAGAACCTTCGCTTCGTCACCGAGGCTCTTGGGGTCAAGGAATTGCGAGACTACTTCGTGAAGTCCTTCTACAAGGATCACGTACAGCGATACAAGAAGCGCCCAATCTACTGGCTGTTTTCCAGCCCCAAAGGCTCGTTCAACGCCCTGATCTACATGCATCGCTACACACCTTCGACGGTATCGACTGTTCTGAATGAATATCTGCGCGAGTTCAAGGCGAAGCTGGAGGCAACCCTTGGGCAGCAGGAACGACTCGCAGCCGGCGGGGGAACCCCGCGGCAGCAGGCCGCGGCCCAGAAGGAGGCGGATCGGATCCGCAAGATGCTGTTGGAACTCGACGAGTACGAGCATGACGTGCTCTACCCGTTGGCTTCTCAGCAGATTGAGATTGATCTTGATGACGGTGTGAAGGTGAACTATCCGAAGTTCGGCGCTGCCCTGAAGAAGATTCCGGGGCTGGAGGCCAGCGAATGAGCAATGTCGCCGCCCTCCGACCCCACCTGGAACGGTCCTTTGAGAACCACCGCGTCGTGTTCTGGCACGACCCCGACGGCGAATATGGAGCGGAACTGGACAGCCTTGAGTTACCGGGCGTGCAGACGATCCAGGTCGCCAACGACGAATACTCCATCAAGTATCGGCTCCTGCAGGATGAGCCGGCAGGCAAGTTCTTGATCTACCGCGGCGGGCAGGTGCAGGCTGGGGTGGGGAACTGGCTGCTGGATTTGGAGTTGGCGTACGGGGTCTTCACCGCCGACCGCACCTCGCTCGTTGCGAAGGATCTCGGGCTCACCGCCGCCGGCGTCGACGAAGTCGTTGCCGCGCATGAGAAGTTCTTCAACGCCGCCAAGCGAGTTCAGAGCCTCAAAGCTCTTCTGAACGCCGATGACGATGCGGCCAAACTCCGTGCGAAGATCACCGCCGTCGTGCTGGGTCAGCGCGAGCACAGTCTCCTGGAGATCACCCGCGCACTGCTGGTTGAGAACGCGGCCGGCCAGCGATCCAAGTACGACGCTTTGGTGGACTACGGTCTGGACGACTTCTTCTGGCGCGGCGTCGGTTCCATCTACGGATACCAAGCGTCGTCGCCGACAGTCGACGACTTGGTGCTGTGGATCTTCGGGAAGGCGATCGACGGATTCAAATCGGATCGCCCCGGCGGTCTCCAGAACATTCAGCTCGACTTTGCGAGCCTGCGCAACGACCGGCGCAGCGCGGATGCTCTCGCCGTTCTCGCCAAGCGCGCGGCGCGCGACCTGGACTATGCCTCGTCCATCGAAGATGCGAGCTTCCGCGATCTGGCATCGGTCGATCTATTCGAGGAGGTCGACCAGAAGATAATCAGTGATCTGGCCCGCGCGGTGGCCGAGCAGACCGTCACCGCCCGCGAGGTGGCCGAGATCGTGCGGAAGCGGCAGAGCAGCCTGTGGTTGGACGGCTACAAGCAGCTGTATGCCGCGATCGCCACCGGGTCGGAATTGCTGACAGAACTGGCCTCACTGAACCTCGCTGCGCAGTCATTCGATGAAGCACTCGACCGCTATCGGCGCGAGTGGTTCCGCATCGACCAGCTCTATCGGCAGTTCACCTTCGCGGCGCGCACCGCCGAGTACCCCAAGCCGCTGGAGGCCCTGCGGGAGCAGGTCGAGAAGCGCTACACCAACACATTTCTCTACGCGCTCGGCAACGCCTGGCAGAAGCAGGTCGATGCCGTAGAGACCTGGACGTCGTCGGTGCTGCGGCCACAAGCGTCCTTCTACCGCGACTACATCGCACCGCTGGTGCGCGACGGCGACAAGAAGGCCGTCGTCATCATTTCCGATGCGCTTCGTTACGAGGTGGCCGAGGAGCTCGGGTCGCTGATCCGCAAGGAAGATCGCTTCGACGCCTCTCTCGACGCCGTCCTGGGTGTGCTGCCGAGCTACACCCAACTGGGAATGGCCGCGCTGCTTCCGCATTCGACGTTGAAGCACTCCGCTGATGGTAAGACTGTCCTGGCTGATGACCAGCCCACCAACGGAACCGTGTTGCGCGGCAAGATCCTTGAGAAGGTGGGTGGAGCGGCGATCCAGGCGGAGGACTTCAAAGCCCTCAGTGGTGATGAGCGGCGGGAACTGTTCAAAGCCAATCGAGTCCTGTACCTCTACCACAACCGCATCGACGCCACCGGCGACAAACCAGGCACGGAACGCCAGGTCTTCGAGGCGGCCGAGGACACCCTGCGCGACATCGTCGACCTGGTGAAGAAGCTCGCGAGTGCCAACGCCACGAACATCTTCATCACCGCCGACCACGGGTTCCTCTTCCAGGATGATGCGCTCCCGGATTCGTTCTTCCTCTCGACCAAACCCCACGGCGACGACATCAAGGTCGAAAACCGCCGCTACGTGCTGGGGCGGGGGTTGAAGGTCGACGTCGCCTTCGCGACATTCAGCTCCGCACAAGTCGGGCTCGACAGCGACTTACAGATTCAGATCCCCAAGTCGATCCACCGGTTGCGCCTCGCCGGCGGGGGAGCACGTTACGTCCACGGCGGCGCCGCGCTTCAGGAAGTCGTCGTCCCGGTGCTGACGGTCAACAAGAAGCGCAAGAGCGACACCCGTCTGGTCAATGTCGAGGTGTGGCCGGAGTCCGACAAGATCACCACCGGCCAAGTCGTGGTCCGGATGTTCCAGTCCGAGCCGGTCAGTGACAAGGTCCAGCCCCGCACCGTCCGTGCCGGTCTCTGGGTCGGTGAGACCTTGATCTCGAACGAGATCGAATTGACCTTCGATCAGTCCTCGGCGGACAAGCGGGACCGCTATCAGAGCGCACACATGCTGCTGAGCAAGGACGCCAACGACTTCAACAACCGTGCGGTGGAGTTCCGGCTCGAGGAGCGCATCCCCAACACCAACCAATGGCGTGTCTACGCCAAGGCGACGTACACCCTCAAGCGGTCCTTCGCCTCAGACTTCGACTTCTAAGGAGAATTATTGATGAGCGAAGTCGACGACATCAGCGAGGTCACCGCCGACGATTCAGCCCTGATCGCAGCACCCGTGCAATCAGCGTTGGACCGCAAGATCAACGAACACTTCGCCGGGGTGGTCGTCCGCAAGGACCTCGTCAAGGCGGTCAAGGGCAACGCCATCGTGCCCTCCTACGTGCTGGAGTACCTGCTCGGCCAATACGCCGCCTCCGACGACGAAGCCACCATCGCGGCCGGCATCGCTACCGTCCGGCAGATCCTGGCCGACCACTACGTACACCGCAACCAGTCCGAGTTGGTGAAATCCACGATCCGCGAACGCGGCCGCTACAAGATCATCGACAAGGTCACCGTCACGCTCAACGACAAAGACGACGTGTACGAAGCCTGGTTCGCCAACCTCGGACTCAAACAGGTCCTCGTCGAACCTGCCACGATCAAGGCCCACCCGAAGCTGCTCGTCGGCGGGGTTTGGTGCATCTGCGACATCGAATACAGCCACGGCGACGACCCGCGCACCGTCCCGTGGATTCTCGGGTCGATCAAGCCGATTCAGCTGTCCAACTTCGACTTCGATGGCTATGTCGCAGCGCGAGGGGCGTTCACCACCGATGAGTGGATCGACCTGATGATCCAGTCCATCGGCTTCAATCCCGACCTCTTCGGCCGACGCGCCAAGCTGCTCCAGCTTGTTCGCCTCATCCCGTTCGTCGAGCGCAACTACAACCTCGTCGAACTTGGCCCCAAAGGCACCGGCAAATCGCATATCTTCTCCGAGTTCTCCCCGCATGGCATGCTCATCTCCGGCGGTGAAGTCACCGTCGCCAAACTCTTCGTCAACAACTCCAACGGCCGCCTCGGCCTGGTCGGCTACTGGGACGTCGTCGCATTCGATGAATTCGCCGGTAAGAAGAAGCGCACCGACAAAGCGCTGGTAGACATCATGAAGAACTACATGGCGAACAAGTCGTTCTCCCGCGGCGTTGAAACCCTCGGCGCCGAAGCCTCAATGGTGTTCGTCGGCAACACCTCCCACACCGTGCCCTACATGCTCAAACACTCTGACCTCTTCGATGAGCTGCCTGAGAGCTACCACGACTCCGCCTACCTCGACCGGTTGCACTTCTACATCCCCGGCTGGGAAGTCGAAACCATCCGCGGCGAGATGTTCTCCGACGGATACGGATTCGTCGTCGACTATATCGCCGAGGTCCTCAAATCTATGCGCGACGCCGACTACTCCGACCGCTACCAACAGCACTTCACCCTCGGTTCCGACATCTCCACCCGCGACCGCGACGGCATCCACAAGACCTTCTCCGGGCTGATGAAAATCCTCTATCCACACGAGCAGGCCACCAAGGAAGAGATCGAAGAGGTGCTCCGCTTCGCCATCGAGGGCCGTAAGCGAGTCAAGGACCAGATCATCCGCATCGACACCACGATGGCTGCCGTGAACTTCGGCTACACGGACAAAGCCGGCGAATGGCACCCCGTCACAACGCTGGAAGAAGACGAGTACCCGGCCTATTACCACCAGTCCCAGCGCCAGGACAGGACGTCCGGAAGCACAACGGACGACGAGCCTTCGCAACTTGAGACCCCTGCAGGCCCGGCTACGGCTGAGTCGCTTAAGCCCGCAGCATTGTTTGAGGGCCACCGCGAATTTCAAGAGAACCAGCGCGGGGTCTCCTACGAGACGCTGCTGCTCCCGTATCTGCGCGGTGCAACCGACATCACCATCGTGGATCCCTACATTCGGTTACCCCACCAGGGCCGCAACCTCGTCGACCTCCTCAGTTTGCTCGCCTCCGCCAAGGATCCTGCCGATGAGATTTCGGTCAACCTGGTGACGAAGGAAGACACCGGCGATTTCCAGCAGCAACACCTGCTGATGCTCAAGGACATCCAGGACGGGGCAGCCTCAGTTGGGATCCAATTCAACGTGCAGTTTGACGAGAAGATCCATGACCGATCAATCCGTGCGGACAACGGCTGGAAGATTCTTCTCGGCCGTGGCCTCGACATTTTCCAGAAGGGCTCGGGGAGTCAGTTCGACATCGGTGCACGCCGACAAGAGTTCAGGCAGGCCGTCGCGTTCGGCGTGACTTACATCAAGGATCAGACGACGGGAGCGCCTGGTGGAAGCTAACCCGAGAAGTCCGCGCGACCTTTTCGAGGGCAAAGAGCACTTCGAGATACCTGCATTCCAACGCCCCTACGTCTGGAACGAAGAGGATCAGTGGGCCCCGCTGTGGGATGACATCGTGCGCATCGCCGAGATGTACGCGGAGACCAAAGGTGCAGGCCTTGATCCAGCGACCACTCCAAAGCATTTCCTGGGCGCTGTGGTGTTCGAAACTAAGCCACCCACCGCCGGCGACGTGACACGTCATGAAGTCATTGACGGGCAGCAGCGAATGACGACGCTCCAAATCTTGCTTGACGCCGTGCACGAAGTAGTGGAAGCCGCCGGGTACGAGCACCATGCAGAAGCTCTCGAAGATCTCATCCTGAACCGGTCGAAGGTATTTGTCGGCACGCGTGAGCGGTTCAAACTCTGGCCCTCCCAGGCGGACAGGCAAGCGTTCGAAAACGCAATGGACCCTCACGGCTCGCCCTTAGATGACCACCGGATCACAGACGCACACCGGTTCTTCCGGCAGGAAGCAACTCGCTGGTTGACAGGCAAACCTGATGAGGATGGCTCGGTGCCGCCCGGGACAGAGGAACTACGCGTTGAGGCGCTCAGCTCAACGTTGCAGGACCGACTTACCTTGATAGCGATCGACCTATCCGGCCATGATGACTCCCAACTCATCTTTGAGACGCTCAACGATCGCGGCACACCTCTGCTCAAGGCAGATCTGATCAAGAATTGGATATTTCGCAAAGGCGCTGCTGTCGGCGCCGACGTGAATAAGTGGTCCGACAGCTATTGGGGCGACTTCGACACTGCTTGGTGGCGACAGGAAATCAAGCAGGGGCGCCAAGCACGCTCCCGGGTAGACATCTTCCTCCAATACTGGCTCACCATGCGTCGTCAAGACGAGGTTAAGTCTGAAAACGCCTTCCGTATTTTCGCTGAATACGCCGAACCTCAAGTCACATCGCTCGGGGATGCCGACACCCTGCTGGCCCAACTCCGCAGAGACGCCAATACTTACCGTGAGTTTGCGCAACTGGATCAATCCACTGTCGAAGGCCGCTTCTATCGGCGCATCGTGGAAACCATGGAACTAGCCGTGGTAACGCCGGTATTCCTTTGGCTGCTGTCGGAAAACCACGCCGTCCCCGCTGAACAGGTCCGAATCGGTCTCGATGCGATCGAAAGTTGGGCCATTCGCCGATCCCTCTTGCGTCTCACAACCAAAGATGTGAACAGGTTCATGGTGGCACTGCTTAAGGTTCTCGGCGGAGTGAGTGCTGAGGTGGCCGGTGCCACAATCCGCTCCTTCTTGGCCGAGCAGACCGCAGAAACACGGATCTGGCCGACTGACACGATGATGCTGACGCAGCTGCCGAAAGCAAAGCTCTACGGACTCGTTCAACAAGGGCGGCTACGAGTCGTTCTCGGTGCTATAGAGCAATATCTGAGAGGGCGAAGCGAAAAGCATGAGGCACTCCAGTTACCTGCCGGCCTAGAGGTCGAACATGTAATGCCGCAGGGTTGGCGGACGCATTGGGATACACAGCCGCCATTGACAATCGAACAAGCGGCCGTTCGAGATGTTCATGTCAACACGATTGGAAACCTCACGCTGGTGACCAAGTCGTTGAATGCCGCCTTGTCTAATCGACCCTGGACCGATCTGCAAGCAGCCGGACTCAAAGACGGGGGCGAGCCGGGGAAGGGTAAGCGCGCGTTGCTTGACGGCTTCAGCCTCCTCGTCCTCAACAAGGAGATCGTCCAAAGCCACCCCACCGCATGGGATGACGAAGACATCGCCGATCGTTCCACTGCTCTCACTGCAGCGATCTGCGCAATCTGGACTCGGCCAGCGACTGCGGAGGCAGTTCCAGAGCTGGCATAGCTATTGGTGTTGCCCGACCGGGCCGGCCGTCGATTACGGCCCAGTAATGGCCTTCGCTGCAACATCGACGAGCAGATCGCGTCCGCCCGTTGCCAGGAATTCAACGAGGCTTTTCAGCTTCGATTTCTTTCCAGCGTCGGTTTCGCCGTCTGCCGCACTCTCTAACTTGGCGATGAACTGATCGGCCAAGCTATCTGCTGTGGGCCATGCCCCAACTGCGCGCCGCGCATGCCCCGTGGGGTTGGAAGCTCGCAGAACTGTGCCGCCAAAAGCACTTTGAGCCGTGAAGAACGGCGGTTCCTCTGAACTGAGTGCGCGAAGCGCTGCTTGGACGTTTTCGTCACTGAGTCCCGTACGGTCCGCGATTTGCGCTGCCCTCACCGAGTCTCGGCCCGTATCTTCCGCAATCTGAACGATTGCCTCCAGTACACGAAAGTCACGTGCATCCCAGGTGCTGTTCATAATCGCGGATGCTACTGTCGACGGCAACTGAATACTGACCAGTGCGCGGCAACTGAAAATTGACCAGCTTCCTAGAGAGCCTTGGCCTATGGGTCAAGGAGGAAGCGGGTGTTGAGCGTGGAGGATTGGGCAGAGATCCGGC
>Ga0208195_1001024_pt1 | contig 32617 bp, 32 predicted proteins | sample AD_UKC077_MetaG_FD_184441 | JGI IMG/M metagenome (GOLD analysis project Ga0208195, IMG submission 184441) | Active sludge microbial communities of municipal wastewater-treating anaerobic digesters from USA - AD_UKC077_MetaG (SPAdes) (version 2) | ecosystem: Engineered > Bioreactor > Anaerobic >... | reverse complement strand
AAAGCTTGATGCCTTGGCACTATTCAACCGAAAGACTCTTAGCTGATTGGAAGTAGTCGGGTAAAGAAACCAAACTTCACTCTCACCACCTAATGCTCCATACCGGACGTGATGGTGTGAAGCTCACTGGCAAAGTACTCGATCAACGTTCCCGACGATGTTTCCGTCGTCGGGTTCGACGGCATCGAGGCGTCACGCTACACCCAACCCCCGCTGACAACCGTCATTCAACCGATGCACAACCTGGGAACAAATGCCGTAGCGATCCTGGAGCGGATGATCGACGGCGGCAGCGAGGAGCATGTGGTTCTCTCCTCGGCGGTGACGTACCGTGAATCCTGCGGGTGCGCTCCGACATTCCGCTTTGACTCGACAGTCACCCGGATTCCCTCCTATGCAACCCAAGGTGAAGAACGGACGATCAACGAGTTCGCCGCCTTGCTGAGAATGAAAAACCCCAAAGGGCTTATTACCCAACTGAACCGGGCGATCGATGCAACGATCGCTGAAAGCGGTGTTGTGGAGCGTTGGCACGTGTACCTCGCAGTCATTGAAAACCTCATCGAGGCGGAGGACGAAAAGCATCGAATGATGATCTCCGACGTCATCGCCTCCGCCCGGGTGTTCGTGGGGGAGCGCGGCAGCCGGTACCAGGCGAGCAAGCGGGTCGCTCTCCAAAGCTCCTTTGAAACGCTTAGGAGGGTCAGTGCGATGCTCGCCGGCACCTTTGAGTTGGAAGCTCTCTTCACCAATCTCAAGCAAGGTCTTGCCCTCTTCGGAATCACCGAGGGGTACTTGGTCGAGTTCACTCCGGATGAGGGTTCAGCCCGACTTTTGATCGACCTCTCCTGGGAGAGCTTTGAAAAAGAATCCTCTCCCCTTGAATTTGAGTATAAACAGCTCCTTCCTTCCGTATACAAGCCATCGTTCCACAAAGGCCGGTGGATCCTCATGCCTCTGGTGCACGGAAGCGAGCCGCTGGGATATTTGATCGTTCCCTCGGGCGTGGTGAGCCCGGCCCTTTACGACGTCCTGCAGGAGCAGATCTCCAGCAGCCTGAAGGGTACCTTGCTGCTTGAGCAGATAAAGAGCCATGAACAGACCCTGATCGAACAGGTAGCCCTTCGAACAAAAGACTTGATTCGAACGAACAAGAATCTCTCCAATGAGATCAAACGGCGAATAGAACTGGAACAGGAAGTCATGGAGATCAGCGCCAAGACGATGGAGCGAATCGGCCAGGAACTCCATGACGATCTGGCCCAGCATCTGCTTGGAATCTCCCTGATCGCCGCCAGCGCCCGGAAAAGCATCAACGCCGACAATGAAAAACTCGACTCCTCGCTTGAGCAGATATCCCTCCTGTTGGCCGAATCGATCAGCAAACTCAAGACGATCAGCCGGGGCCTGCTCCCCCTCGAGAAAGATGAAAAGACCTTCACCAAGCGGATCGAGGCGCTCGTTGCCGACACGCAGCGATATGCCAAGATAGACATCGGCATCGATGCCGATCCGGACTTTGAAATTACCGACGGCGACCGGGCGTTGCACGTCTTCAGGATCATTCAGGAAGCGTTGACCAATGCGGTAAAACACTCCAAGTCAAAAAATGTCGTCATCAAGCTTGAACGAAGTGAAGATGAAATCGGCCGGGTACACCTCCAAGCATCCGTTGAAGACAATGGCATCGGGTTTGCGAAGAATATTCGTAAAAGCGCATTGGGCCTAAGAATCATGCGCAGTCGGGCTTCAATGGCCAATGCGACACTCGATATCCAATCATCTGACGAAGGAACCCGAGTTTCAGTATGTTTAGAGGAGTAGCCGGTGAGAAAGCCCACTACGTTTTTGATTGTTGATGACCATCCCCTCTTCCGCCAGGGATTGGTCAGTGTCGTGGAAGACAATCCTCATTATATGGTGATAGGTCAAGCCGCATCGATTGCGGAAGCGATGGACCTCCTTGAAGCTGAAGAGCCGGACATGATGCTGATTGACATCTCCCTCGGTGAGGAGAGCGGTCTGGAACTGGTGAAGAATGTAAAAGCGCTCAAGCCGCATATCATGATGCTCGTCATCTCGATGTACGATGAAGTGATCTACGCCTCCACCTCCCTGAAAGCGGGAGCCCGGGGATATTTGATGAAGCAGGAGGCCGCAAAAACGCTGATGGGAGCGATCGAGGAGATTCTCAAGGGCAAGATCTATCTTTCCGATGCGATGCGCGAGCGGATGATCGACACGATGGTCGCCCAGCAATCCGATACTCCCCTCGATCCGATCGACACGCTCAGCGCTCGGGAAAAGGAGGTGTTCCGCCTCATCGGCAACGGGTACGGCGTCAGTGAAATCGCCGAGATGCTGAATCTCTCCTTCAAGACGATCAACGTCTACCGTGACAACATCCGCCGCAAGATTGCGGTGAGCGACGCCGGCGAGCTGAGAAAATACGCTATCAAATGGACGAAAAGCAGGGAGTTATAGGACAATTGTCCTAGGCGTTATCCAGTCAAATGCCTAGTTTCATCCTGCTTTTGGCCAAGGTAGAGTTTAAACAGCAAAGGGGGTTCCTTTGCCCAGACACCGATGTGTGCCTGACATACAATGGATTCGGTGCCTTGGATCAACCAAGGCACAATACAGAGGAGGCTCTACCATGGCAAAACGTGTAAGAACCATTACACTCGTCCTGCTTGTAGCTGTCCTGGGCGTCTCGTTGTTCGCTGGCGGTCAGACTGAAGCTACTACGGCAAAAAAGAAAGTCATCAACGTATGGAGTTTCACGGATGAAGTTCCAAAAATGATCGATCGCTACAAAGAGTTGCACCCCGAGTTCGACTACGAAATCAAGACCACGATCATCGCAACCACCGATGGCGCCTATCAGCCGGCCCTCGATCAGGCCTTGATCGGCGGTGGTGCGGATGCTCCCGATATCTATGCCGCCGAGGCAGCATTCGTCCTCAAGTACACCCAAGGTGATGCAAAGCAGTATGCAGCAACCTATAAGGAACTCGGTATCGATGTTGACCGCCTCGTAAAAGAAGCGGACATCGCCCAGTACACGATCGACATCGGAAGCAACGAGCGCGGCCTCGTCGCCCTTGGCTATCAGGCGACCGGAGGAGCGTTCATCTATCGCCGCTCAATCGCCAAGGCCGTCTGGGGAACCGACGATCCTCAGGTGATCAAGACCAAGATCGGCCCCGGCCTCGACAAGTTCTTCCAAGCCGCCGAAGCCCTCAAGAAGAAAGGCTATGCGATCGTTTCCGGAGACGGAGACCTCTGGCACGCCGTTGAGAACAGCTCCGACAAGGGCTGGGTCGTTGACGGCAAGCTCTATCTCGATCCGAAGCGCGAAGCGTTCATCGACCACTCCAAACGCCTGATGGATAATGGCTATCACAACGACACCCAAGACTGGACCGACGCTTGGTTCGCCGACATGAAGGGAGCGAACCCGAAGCAGGCGTTCGGCTTCTTCGGACCCGCTTGGCTGATCAACTACGTCATGGCCGGCAACTCCGGCGGAACGAAGATCGGTGAAGGCACCTATGGTGACTGGGCGGTCTGCGAGCCCCCGATCGGCTTCTTCTGGGGCGGCACCTGGGTTCTTGCCAACCGCGACTCCAAGGTCAAGGACGCAGTCGCCGAGCTGATCCAGTGGATCACCCTCGACTCCTCCGAAACCGGGCTACAGTACTACTGGGCGAACGGAACGCTCTTCGGAGCCGGCGGCACGAAGGACTCGGTGGCATCCGGAACCGTCATGAGCAAGAGCGACGGATCCCTTGACTTCCTCGGCGGACAGGACATGTTTGAAGCATTCGTCCCCGCAGGCGCATTCGCAACCGGAAAGAACCTCACCCAGTATGATGAGACGATCAACAGCACGTGGAGAGCACAGGTTCGCGAGTATACCGCAGGAAACAAGACCCGCGCCCAAGCGATTGCCGACTTCAAGCGGATGGTGTTTGAAACCCTTGATATTCCCAGCAACTAATCGTTGAACGTGAGAAGTGGCAGAACCCTGCCACTTCTCAATTTCATTTTTTTCGCCACTGCACTTTTATCCGGAGGAAGAACATCGTGCGTAAAAAATCTGTGAGTTATGCAAAATATGGATATATATTTTCCATACCTTTTGTCGTTACCTTCCTTGTGTTTTCCCTCTATCCTATCATCTATACCCTCGTGATCGGGTTTACCAACCTTCGGGGATTGGGTGTGAAAGAATTCCATTTTCTTCGAACTGCCGAAGGAAATCTCGACCTGTTTGGGAACTTCAGAACGGTTCTCAACAATAAAACCTTCACAACAAGCTTGAAAAACACCATCATTTTGTGGACAGCGAACTTTATTCCGCAAATCAGCATGGCTCTGCTCCTTACCGCCTGGTTCACCAACCGCAACTTCAAGGTGAAGGGCCAAGGCGCCTATAAAATCTTGATCTATATGCCCAACATCATTACCGCAGCAACGATCGCCATCTTGTTCAACTCGTTGTTCGGTTATCCAAAAGGCCCGGTCAATGACTTGTTAATGAAATTGCATATTATCGACGGCCCGAGGAACTTCAGCCTGCAACGCTGGACGGCCCGGGGCATCGTATCCTTCATCCAATTCTGGATGTGGTATGGAAACACGATGATCGTGTTGATCGCCGGAGTGTTAGGAATCAATCCCTCTCTCTTTGAAGCGGCCGAGATCGACGGAGCAACCCCGGCCCAGATCTTCTTCCGTGTCACCTTGCCCCTCCTCAGGACCATCCTGCTCTATGTCCTTGTCACCTCGATGATCGGTGGGCTTCAGATGTTCGATATTCCGAAGCTCTTCCTTAACGGCGGACCCGACCAAGCCACGGTTACTTCCAGCATGTTCATCCACGACCAGGCGTTCAGCGGCAGCTACCTGTATAACCGAGCCTCCGCAGCGTCCATCATCGTCTTCGGAATCATCATTGTGCTCTCGATCATCCTCTTCCAAGTTCTGAGGGACAAGGATGAGGTGGCCCGACGCAAGTATCGGAGAGCTCAAAACAGAGCGGCGCGAAAGGGGGTGAACGCATGAGCACGCATGGATCGATCCGTTCAAAGCGGATGCTGTACAAGACTATCGTCTACCTCGTCTGTACCTTCCTGGCCATCCTTTCGATCTTCCCGTTCTGGATCATGTTCATGAACGCCACCCGTTCAACGTATGAGATCCAGCAGTCCTCAATCGGCTTGGTGCCATCGAAATATTTCATGAGCAACTGGAAGATTCTGACCGGCAAGGCGTTCAGTCCGATGACCGGGTTCATCAACTCGATGACGGTCAGTGTCGGAGTAACGGTTTTGGCGGTGTACTTCTCCTCGCTCACCGCATATGCCCTGATGGCATACTCCTGGAAGCTTCGCCAGGCGTTCTTCTCCTTCATCATGGCGATCATGATGATTCCCGCCCAGCTTTCCAGCATCGGGTTCTACCAGTTCATCTATCGGATCGGAATGACGAACAAGTTCACTCCCCTGATCGTTCCGGCGATCGCCAGTCCGGCGATGGTGTTCTTCATGCGCCAATACCTGATGGCCGCTCTCCCGCTTGAGATCGTTGACTCCGCTCGGATCGACGGATCGCGGGAGTTTGCGACGTTCAATCGAATCATTCTCCCGATCATGAAGCCCGCCCTAGCCACCCAGGCGATCTTCTCGTTCGTCGGTTCCTGGAACAACCTCTTTATCCCGTTGATTCTCCTCACCAACAAGAAAAAGTATACGATGCCGATCATGGTCAGCTTGCTGCGGGGAGACATCTATAAAACGGAGTACGGTTCAGTGTACCTTGGTCTTTCCCTGACCGTTCTCCCCCTCTTTGTTATTTACTTCATGCTTGCCAAATACATCATCGCCGGTGTAGCGCTGGGAGCGTTGAAGGAATAAATTGGCTGCTGTGTGTCCCGCAACAACCCCTCCGAGGGACACACAGCAAACCTTTTATGAAGTATGAATGTGTTGAAGAAGGAGTTGTACATATGAGCATCCACCGCGAAAAGGCGGCAACATTACTGAAAAAAATGCATCTCGAGGAAAAAGTCGCCCAGTTGGTATCGGTCTGGTTTGAGATTCATGACGAGCAGACCATCACCGTCCGCGAAGCGATTCCTACGTATAATCACCTGCCGAATCCCATGGAAGCCGCTTTGAAGTTCGGCGTCGGCCAGCTCACCCGTCCCTATGGAACAATCGCCAATGATCCGCAAAAGCAGGTGAAGGTGATCAACAAGATTCAACGCCACCTTGTTGAAAACACCCGTCTCGGCATTCCCGCGATGATCCATGAGGAGTGTCTGAGCGGAGTAATGAGTGTCGGTGCGACGGCATTTCCCTGTTCGCTCAACTATGGCTCGGCATGGGATACCGAGTTGATGAAAAAGATCGGAATGGCGATCGGGGACGAGCTGCGCTCAATGGGCGTTCACCAAGGCTTGTCGCCGGTTCTCGATGTCTCCCGGGATGCCCGTTGGGGGCGTCTGGAGGAGACGTTCGGCGAAGACCCCTATCTCATCGGCGAAATGGCGATCGCCTACATCAACGGTCTCCAAGGGAAGAACCGTCAGCCACTTGCCACGCTGAAGCACTTCATCGGCCACAGCGGCAGTGAAGGCGGAAGAAACCATGCTCCCCTGCACTCGGGAATAAATGAACTGCTTAATACCTACGGCCTTCCCTTCGAGAAGGTGCTGAAACACACCGCCGTCGGGGGTGTGATGCCCGCCTATCACGACATCGACGGAATTCCGTGCACCTCCAACGTCGAGCTTGTCGTCGACCTTCTTAAAAAAGAGTGGGGCTTTGACGGACTCATCGTCGCCGACTATGAAGCGATCGCTCAACTGGAAAAGGACCACCATGTAGCGAAAGACCCCGCTGAAGCGGCGGCCCTCGCCTTGAAGGCGGGAATGGACATCGAGCTTCCCGGCTTCACCGTCTTCAAGAAAGGATTGATTGCCGCCTTTGAACGCAAGCTCATCACGATGGAAGAGATCGATCGGGCGGTTATGACGGTTCTTACCGAGAAGTATCGTCAAGGAATCTTCGACAACCCCTACATTGATGAAGAAGGTCTTGAGCTAAGCAGCGACGAACATCATGCACTGGCCGTGGAGATCGCTCAAAAGTCGCTCGTCCTGCTTAAGAATGAAGAACTTCTCCCTTTGCAGAGAGGTAAGAAGATCGCCCTCATCGGCCCTTTGGGCAATCATCCATATGCAATGTACGGCGGCTATACCGCACCGGTCCACCTTCAAGGTTCCGCCAAGTGGGAAGAGACCGTTCCCAAGAGAAGCAAGACGATCAAGGAAGCGCTCGAAACCTATGCCGAAGTCGAGTTCCAACCGGGATGCGTCATCTTCGAGTCCTCAATCGAACGGTCGATCTTCTTCCCCGGGGAAGTCGAACAGCAGGACGGTCCCTTGGCGAAAGTTCCTTCGACCGATACCAGCCGGATCATCGATGCGGTCAAGACCGCTCAGAATGCCGATGTCGTCGTCCTTGTCGTCGGAGATCTGGTCGGCCTCTTCCAGCAGGGAACGACCGGTGAGGGCAGTGATGCCAACACCCTCAGGCTCCCGGGAGTCCAGGAGGAGCTGATGGAAGCGGTGCTTGCCACAGGCAAGCCCACTGTCGTTCTTCTCGTCAGCGGTCGGCCGTACACCGTCAACAGCGCGGTTAAACGGGCCGGAGCGCTGGTGGCAGCATGGCTGCCCGGCCAAGGCGGTGGAGAAGCGATTGCCCAGACTCTCTTCGGGGAGAAAAACTTCAGCGGCAAGACCACCCTCTCCTTTCCCTTCAGTGCCGGTGCGATGCCGTATACCTACAATCACAGCAAGAAATCCGGCGGTCTGCCCCGCCAAAGTGCGTTCGGTGCCCGATATCCGTTCGGATTCGGTCTTTCCTACACCTCCTTTACCTACCCGGTAGCGAAGCTCAAGACTGATACGGTAGACCTTGACGGCGAAGTCGAGGTGCTCGTTACGGTAAAGAATACAGGTGCCGTCGATGGTGAAGAGGTCGTGCAGCTCTACATCCACGACCGTCACGCTTCCTTGGTGCGGCCGGTAAAAGAGCTCAAAGGGTTCGCTCGAGTCCCGCTCAAAGCAGGAGAAGAGAAGACCGTGACCTTTACCTTCAAAACCGATCTCCTCTCCTTCTACAAGAACGGAAAGCGGATTCTTGAAGGAGGTGAATTCGATCTCTTCATCGGATCGTCAAGTCGGGACATTCATCATTCCTTCCTCTTGACGGTCAAGGACGGAGTGCGAATCCTTGATTTCAATTCATGGAATGATCGCTCACAGGTGATGATTACATAAACGCAAAAAGCAACCCATGCAGAAACACCCGGCATACCGCATGTCGGGTGTTTCCCTGTCAAAGCATCGGAGCTGCGATCTTGAGAATCATCCCACCCAGTCTTTGATGCCAGGGCCGAGCTTTGAGAAGCTTGGTCGTAATCGGTTTACCCAACATGATCGTACGTTCGATATCTTCATACACGTGCTTGATTGCCGAGGAGCCATAAAGGACGATCGCATTTTCGAAGTGAAGATAGAACGAACGGTAATCCATGTTGATCGTCCCGATGATCGCGACATGATCGTCGCTGACGAACATTTTGGCATGGATGAATCCGGGGGTGTATTCATAGATTTTCACCCCGGCTTCAAGGAGTTTGTAATAGTTCGCCCGCGTAACGAGGAACACGCCCTTCTTGTCGGGGATGTAGGGAGTCACGATTCGAACATCCACTCCGCTTTGGGCGGCGATCTTCAAAGCGGTCAGCATCTCATTGTCCAACACAAGGTAGGGGGTCGTGATATAGACGTAGCGTTTGGCCATGTTGATCACCTGGATATACGCGTTCTCCGCTACGTTGTGACTATCAAGGGGATTATCCCCGAAGGGCTGGACGAAGCCGTCGGTCTTCGCCGTAATCGTTGGCTGATACAGGGCGAACTGTTCGGTGACTCCCGTTGAAAAGGACCAGAGCTGAAGGAACATCTGGGTCAACGACCAGACCGCATCGCCGGTGATTTTGACCGCTGTATCTTTCCAATGCCCATATTTGATCGTTCGATTGATATACTCATCGGCGATATTCATTCCGCCGGTATATCCGATGTTCCCGTCGATGACGATCACCTTCCGGTGATCGCGGCTGTTGAGGCGGCTGTTGAGGTGGGTGCGTAAAGGGTTGAAGGCGACGACTTCCAACCCAAGGCCCCGAAGCGTCCGATCGTAATGGCTGGGGGTGGTGAAGATTGAACCCACATCATCATACATCAAACATACCCGCACTCCTCGCTTTCTTCGTTCAAGAAGGATTGAAAGCAGAAGGTCCCACATTTCACCTTCAGCAAGGATGAAAAACTCCAAGAAAATAAACGATTTTGCCTTTTGAAGCTCGATAATCACATCATCAAACCACGCTTCCCCACTGGCGAAATAATCGACTTGCGTGTTGACATGCACTTGATTCCCGGTGATCGAGCAAATAAATTGCGCTTGACGAGCAAGCGAAGGGGAATAGGATTCCAGGGCTCGAATCGGCAAGAGATCGCTGTACAGAGCATCCTTCATTCCCTTGCGAAAGGAGAAGTCAAGCTCTTCGACGCGCGCCCGCAATCTTCGATTGAGCTTATGAGTGCCAAAGAGGAGATAGAACAACCCGCCATAGATGGGAATGACGATGAAAAGGAACATCCATCCGATCTTATAGGCCGGGTTCAAATCGCGGGTAATGACGAACAGACTCATCAACACGCTGAGGGCGGAAAGCAACTGAAACCACACCCCATACGATTGGGCATAGATTCCAATGAGGACAAAGAACCCGATTTGGATGGAAATCAAGAGGAAAGAGATAAAGAGACGGCTCGTAAGAAACTTTAATATCTTTCTCATCGCGCCTCCCTATATGCCACTATATCATGCTAAGGGCGAATGCTGAACTCACAACCGCAATATTGCTGGCGGTACAGACCATATTCCCTGCTGAGGATATTTGACCGCTCAAATCCCCCCTGTTTTTTAAAGTCAATCGCTTCAAAGCGCTCGTACTGCTTTCCAACAGCAAAGATCGTCGGTGAATGCTTGAAGCGGCTGACCGTGAGCGTCGTGGTGAAGTGGTCGAAACCCAATTGAATAGCTTTGGCGTTAGCCTCCGCCAAATTGTAGGCGAAACATTTCCTGCAGCGCTCTCCGCCTTCCTGTTCTTTTTCAAACCCCCGGATCGCCTCGAGCCACGATTCGTGATCATAGATTTCCCGGATTACCTCAAGCTCATATATCTTTGCGACCTTCATCAACTCGTCAAAGCGTTTTTGGGCTTCTTCAAAGGGGAAGATGTTGGAGTTCGAAAAGTACAGGACGGGATTCCACCCCTCCCCGAGCATCCGCTCAATGCTTGATGTACTGCATGGTCCACAGCATGCATGAACCAGGATATCACGTCGTTTCATCATTGCACCTATCGTAGAACATCGCCCATCCGCTCTGCAAGAGGAGTGCTTGTCTCACCCCCACCGTTCAGATAGAGTAAAGAGGATGGGGGTACGTATGAAGAAGAACCTTGGCTTATACATATCAATCGCAGGTACGATTCTTATCGTCGCTCTGCCGATTTCCCGGACTGCAAAGCTCATCATCCTTTTTGGAGCTTTTGCAGGCCTTCTCTTTTATCGAAGAGGTGTCCTGTACTTTGGAAAAGCGAATAAAAAGCTTCAAAGCGGAGCGTTGGATGAGGTATGGGTTCTCTATCGAAAAGCATTGAAAGCCGGAGTTGCACCCAACGTCCGAATCGCCATTGCAAGCATATTCATCCAACGGGGCGATGTCGATGAAGGAAAAACCATTTTGGAGTCATACAAAAACCTCACGAAGGGACAAACCAAGGAGCTTGATGCAATCGTCGGCATTCTCGATTCGATGGTGCACTGGATCGAAGGAGATACAAAAGCCGCTCTAAAGACAGTTCGGGAGGTCTATGAGGCGGGCTTCAGAGACAGCAATCTGTTGGTCAACTACACCACCTTCGCCTTGGTGGAGCGTAAATGGAAGGAAGCGGAAAACCTCCTTGATGAAGCGAATGAGAAAAATATCGTCAGCGCCGGACTGATCGATAACCGGGCATGGCTGGCGATCAGCAAAAATGAGTGGGTTGAGGCGGAACTGATTCTCACCGATCTGATCTCCAAAGGTCCTCGCTTCGCCGAACCCTACCTCCACCTGGCCCAAGTAAAAATCCACTGGGGCCTCATCGGTGAAGCGATCGATCTTCTCGCCGAAGGATTAAAAAAACCGTTCGTCAATACCTCCGGGATAAAGGCTGCCTATATCCAAGATCTCCATGACCGATTGAGCGACCCGAAAACCCGGAGAAAAACCGCCATGGAAATCGATCAGGACCGCCTCGCCGTTGCCTCCGGTCAAGAGGTCAAAGCAATCGACCGGACCTTTGAACCGGAAGAGGGCTTGATCCTTTCCGGATTTGCCAAACGACCGGCGGGACGAAAAAAGCAAAAAGTAGAGCCTGAAGAACAGGGTCCAAACTTGGAGCTCACTGCCGAGGATCTTGCCTATATCGAAGCTAATGAGGAACGGTGAAGTATACGCCCCAAATCGGATTCCGGCTTGCCTGATCCCATCCGCCATAGAGCCGGACACCCAGTTCGGTGATGCCGAGCAGGCTGATCGTCGTTTCGGCCTCGAAGCCCACCGAGAAGAAGAAATCACCGTTGAAGAGCAGGTCGGCAAATACTCCTACTCTGCTGTCCTCGAAGAGGAACATCTCGCCGAAGGTCGGCCGGTAGGACACCGGCTGATACCCAAACCCGAGGTTCACCACGGCCAGATACTTCGAAGGATTGCTTGAAACGGTAAGATCGTGCCCTTGGGTTATGAGCGGATCGTGGTTCGTTCGAAACCGATCGGAGATGAAGAGCGGTACATCGCCCTTGCCATCCAACGCGAACCGGACGCTGGTCTTCCCTTCAAGATAGATTCCGATAAACGGATCGCGGATTTTCACACTCCCGTACGGGTTGAGAAAGCTTCGAACCCGTTGATAATCCCCATACGCTTGATAGGCGAGATCCACCGAGCCTTTCTCCAGCCATTTTAAGCTTGGCAGTTCGAGCGTGACGGTGCTCGTCGCCAGACAGGTCGATCCAGGGAACGCCTCCACGTACCTGCTGTTCCTGTCGTTGAAGAGCCCTTCGAACGTCTGGCTTATCCTCAGATCGGCGATCCTGCCAAGCGAATACCGCCCCTCAAGCAGCCCATCGTAGGAAAACAGGAATCCCTCTTTCCTCGCGTCATAGAAGACCCCGCCCCCGAAAGCGACCCGCCAATGGTCGAGAAAGTAGTAGTACAAGCGAGTCTTGATCGCGGGGACGGTGCGCATCTGTCCACTTCGGGCCCAGTTGAACGCAAAGCCCCCGTTCAGCTCGAAGCTCAACGCCTGCCTGGACGCCGTATAGGAGATTCCTATGGTGAAATCATCGAGGAGGTATGGCCGCACCTCGCCGGCGAGGGTGGACCACAGTCCGATTCCCAGCAGCTGAGGATCATCAAACCGCCTAAGGTGTTCAAAGGCGGCGTATTGCCGATCGGCGGCCCGGATCGCCTCATCAAGCCGTTCTCTTTTTTCGGCAAACGAGGATACGGAAATTCCCCTCTTCAGCCGCCCCAGTGCTTCGCCGTTCGCCTGTGCCGCTTCATACCCCTTCTCCTGAAGATACAGAACTTTGGCAAACTCCATGAAGGAGATCGACTCGACGTCGTTTCGGATCCAGATGAACGAATCCTCCAGCGCCTTCATCTCCTCTATTCCCCTCCGTCGCTTGGAGATGTCGATCGTGACGTTCAGAATCGTCACCGGGTTGTTCAGGTTCAGCTCCTCATTTTCGTAGAAGGTCGTGGAGAGGATGATCGAATCGGTGAATTCACCGGCGATTCCCACGGGAACCAGATTGGTGATTCCCCCGTCGATCAGGCGATGCCCTAGGTAGGAGACCGGGGGAAAGTAGACCGGAAGCGCGAAGGAGGCGACCAGCACGGTGTAGAAGTCCCCCTCGCTGATCTGGATCTGGCGTTTCGTTACAAGATCCTCAGCGGTCACAATGATGGGGATCTCAAGATCTTCCAGACGGAGGTCGCGTCCGAGGATCGACGAGATCCGCTCCAGAAAGCGGGAAGAGTCGAGCAAGCCGCCCTTCAAGGGGAGCGCCAGATCGAAGAGCGTTTCCAGACTGGTCGAGGAAGTAACCTCCAAGATTTGATCGGGAGAAAGGCCGGCGGCATAGAGCAGGCCCACGATCGAGCCCATCGAGTTGGAGACGATGAAATCGGGCACAATCCCGATCTCCTCAAGATACCGGAGAACGCCGATATGGGCGAACGCCCGAGCCGAACCGCCGCTGAGCACCAGACCGATCGGTTCGCGAATCCCGCCGGTTCGCTCTTCGATCCGCTCGACGAACCGCTCCTTCCCATACCGGATCGGCAGATCGGCAAGCATCAAGTCTTTCGCAGAGATACCGATGGTAAATAGTAAAACAAAGATGCTTGCAAGAATCTTCTTGAGCATGTATCTCCTCCGTGAGGAAACCTTACCCCATCAAGATCCAAATAACAACAAACAATTGATGATTCCACTATCGCTGTTGCTTTTTTACCATCCTTTTGGTAGCATGATTCTCACCGCGCCGGCGTGGTGAAATTGGTATACACGTCAGACTCAAAATCTGATGGATGAATAATCCGTGTCGGTTCGACTCCGACCGCCGGTAGAAACAAGGTTGCTCAGGCAACCTTGTTCTCATTTCCGATACTTCTCGATGTTTTGCTTGTGTTCTTCGTAATCGACGGCGTAGTGAATCCGCTTATCGAAGCCATGGAGATAGTAGAAATATGGGGTCGTCTCCGGATAGAATGCGGCATGCAGAGCCGCTTTGGAGGGGGCGGCGATGCCGCTTGGGGGCAGGCCCGTCTTTCTGCGGGTGTTGTACGGGGTCTTCTGTTCCAGAGCCTCGACGGGAATCGGGTTTTCCCAATCATCCAACTCATACCGGGTCGTCGCATCGATTCCGAGCGGCTCGTACTTCTCAAGACGATTGTGGATCACCGAGGCGATACCTCCCATTTGGCTTTGGTCCTGAGTCTCCGCTTGGATCATCGAGGCGATGATGATCAGCTCTTCGATGGAATATCGATCCAACAGAGGTGAATCGCTCAACGTCCGAACGACCTCCTCGGTGGCGAAAAACATCGAAAGAGCGAGATCCCGGGCGCTTCGTTCTCCTATCTCGACCGGATAGGTTCCCCCCAGGAACCACCCTTCGACAAACCTCAGCCCATACGCCGAACCGACCTCCCGGGCGGCCTTCACGAAAGCCCCCGGTTTGCTTCCCGTCCGAACGGTCAACATCTCATCGATCTGCTTCAGGGTATATCCGGGATAGACGAGCAGCTCCAGAACCCGACCGGTAGAGGAAAGCGCTTTGAGAATCTCTTCATGGGTTGAGTTCTTTCCGAGGATATAGGTGCCGCTCTTGAGCAGGGAGGCGGCTTGCCGGCTGACGACATAATCGAGAAAGTGCTTCCGGTCATCGATGATCCCGGCTTCCTCAAGTATAAAGCTTACCTCGGTCGCACTCATTCCCGCCTCGATCGTGACAGCGACTACTTCATCATCAAATGGAGCCTTGCGCGAGATGTTCCACCCCACCGCTCCCATCCCGGCCAGGATAACGATCGCCAACAAAGAGATGAGCAGAAGCTCCTTCATCGGCCTGCGGTATCCTTTGCGCTTCCCAATCGGAGGCGGAACGATCGGCTTTCGCAACGCGACCTTCCCTTCACTCTTATTCTTAATCGGCGGATGAGGTTTTACGGGTTCCTTCTCTTCATCATTCCGTTTCTTAGGCGGAACCTGAGACTTCTTCTCCCCTATTGTTACTTTCATTGAGCGCGTAGTGACGTTGGAGTTCTTCGAATCAGCCATCGTTGCCGGTTCCTTCGAGCATGCGGATCAAGGTCCGTCGTTTGGCGATGGCGGAGTTGAGCTGGTCGATTTGGGCGCGGAGGGCTCCGATCTGGTCGGCGATATGCTCAATCTTCTGCTTCTCGATCTCAATCTGAGCCTCAAGCTCCTGAATTTTGATCCGGTTTTGTTTTTCCTTGATTTCACCGCCTAATTGTTTGATTCGAGTTCGATGCAAAGTGATTTGCGTTGCGAGAGGGTTTTGATCGCCTTCGTGTTCATACATCTGTCGCCCATAGGCGATCGCTGCTTCTTCATACGCCTTCAGAGCTTTCATCCGACTTTGGTTGTATGTTTCAAGACGCAGCCAAGGTGTTGGAACCTCGCTGTTCTTCAGCTGATCAAGGGCGCTTTGGTGAAGGGCGAGCTCCTCACCCAGAAGGTGTTCTTTGCTTCGATACTCCCGGACCTGCTTGAACAGCTCCTTTCGAGCTTCACTTCGAAGCTCCTCCTCAAGATGCCTGGTGAGGATTTCTTCCCCCAATTTCAGAAACATCCGTCCGAGAGCTCGCCGGTGCAAGTGGGCAAAGACGGGAGCCCCGGCATTTCTCCGTTTTCTGACCGCTAGAAACGGGGCAAGAGTTTTGGAAAGCTCATCGGAGTATGATGCGTTTCCATACGCTTCGTAGGCAATCGCGCCAAGCTGCGCGCAAAGCTCTTTTTTCTCCTTCGAAAGAACTTTAAGATCTTTCTGAACCTGCTTCAGCTTGCGGCTCCGGTCTTCAAACTGTTTCAGTGAAAAAGTCAGCTGCTGATAGAGTTCCTCTTGAATCTCGTACTCCCGTTTCTTTTGCAGAACCTCTTGAGCGGAAGGGCTATCGTCCGTTGCCGTAGCTTTTCCCAAATCACCATAGAGTGTACGAAGATCCCGCCGATGCTCTTCGATCGCACGGGAGAGGCGCTGAATCTGGCTTTGCAACGTACTCATTCCGAGTCATAATACCACAATCAAAGTGCATCGGCAAAGTAAGCATTCCTTGACAAAGGAAGATGAGGTTGAGTATCCTTAAATACACCTATTTCGACCTTATTTTCTTTTGTGTAAGGCGAAAATTCATGAAGCGGGAGAGCTTTTTTCGTGTACTGCTCATCCCCTTTTTTTAGCCTTCTTTCCTGAAGGCGAACATTTTTATCCAAGGAGCGATGTGCATGAGCAACGAAACAAACAGCACACAGGAAGATAAGGAATTGATTGAATCCACAATCCAATTGCTTGTCACGAAAGTCCACGCCGACTCCGAACCGGAGGAGCTCGAAGCGCTGGCGAAAACCATCAAAAAGCAGGTTCCCCTCTTTACCCGCAGATACTTCACTGCATACCTGCTCCGGGAGATTCTCAAAGCCAACACCCCCCAAAAAGCCCCCGCCCCAAAGAAAGCCCCCGCGCCCCAAAAGAGCGTCCCTCCCCAGCCTCGGCGAGGAAGTCAGAATCAACCCCTTCCCGAAGGCGCCCGGACCCTCTATCTGAATATCGGCAAGATGAAACGCCTCTACGCCAAAGAACTGAGTGAGCTGCTCCAGCGGGAGCTTGGAATCAAGCGGGAAGATATCTATAGCTTGCGAATTCATGACAAGTACTCGTTCATCTCGATGAGCGAACAGCATTGCGAAGAGGCGATTTCAAAACTCAACGGAATGGATATCAAGGGCAGAACCGCTGCAGTCTCCTATTCCAACCGGGAGTAGTGATGATCCTCAGACGATTGGTTGTTGGTGAATATCAGACAAACTGCTACATCCTCGGGAGTGAGGAGACGAAGAGTGCCTGGATAATCGATCCGGGAACCGATGGAGAGCTGATCATCGATGAATTGACCTCGTTGGGTCTTACTGCTCGGAGCGCTCTGTTAACGCATACCCACTATGACCATATCGCTGCCTTGACCCGCCTCAAGGAGCACTATCCGGATATGGAAGTTCTTCTGGGCAAGGAGGACGCGAAAGGCCTCGATTATGAAGTCATCAAAGCAACCATCCTTGATCGCCGCTTCTTCACCATTCATGAAGAAGCGCTCAAACACCTCCCCAAGCCCAATGACTATCTTATCGACGGACAATACCTTGAGGATTCGCGGCTGTCCGTCATCGCCACGCCCGGCCATACCCCCGGTGGGCGCTCCTACTACCACAGGGAAGGGCGGTTCATCTTCACCGGAGATACCCTCTTCGCCAGAGCGATCGGGCGAACGGACTTGCCGGGCGGGGACTACCCCACCCTGATCAAAAGCTGTTATCGGATTCTGGAGCTGGAGGATGATGTACGGATTCTCCCCGGTCACGGACCGACAACGACAGTCGGTGATGAACGACGAAGAAACCCGTACCTGTAAAGACGACGAGAGGCTACCTGCGTAGGTAGCCTCTGCTGCTCGGTACGCTCCGATATCATCGTCGACCGGGTTTCTCCTCGGCGAGCTTACAATCGACACAAAGAACCGCGTATGGAATCGCCCGAAGGCGTTCTTCGGGGATCTTCTTTTGGCATTTCAGACACAGTCCATACTTTCCGTTATGAATCCGTGAAAGGGCGTTATCGATTGAGCGAAGGCGATTGGCTTCATGCTTGTTGATCGCTTCCATCTTTTTAAAAGCGATGTCATCGGCAGCAATGTCGACGCTGTCTTTGCCGCCCATCGCATTGACCATCGATTTGAAATCGCTGTTATCTTCACTCATCTTTTCAAGCAGCTCTTTGCGCATCGTTGTGAGCAGTTCTTCCATTTCATCAATGAATGTATCAGCCATTACTTCCTCCTTCGCCAATGTTTCCACACCAATGAAATCAATGTCCTATAAGATGGGTGTAAGAGGCGCTTCTGTCAAGCTCTGCCCTCAACTTTTCATGCTAAACAGGACAATTGTCTAGAAAGGATACCAGAACATGACGTTCCGTGCAAATCGAATGTAGAGAGAAGCGGCGACAAAAAGGAGGGTAAGTCCAAGGGCGACCCAATCCCGGGGGCGAAGGGAGCTCTGCATGTACCACGTCCGTTTCTTCAGCCGGGCAAACCCGCGGAGGACCATCGCATTGGTAATCACTTCGATCCGATCCAAACTGAAGAGAACCAACGGGGCGATGATCCGGGCCATTGAAGAAAGACGTTTTCTCAACGGCGCATTTTTGGAGATATCCACCCCCCGAGCCATTTGAGAGCGAAGGATGTTCACATACGTCTTGGTTACCTCGGGCAGATATCGAAGCGCCAGCGAAACGGCGTAGCTCACCGTATATCCGATCCCCAACCGGTTCAGGGAGGAGGCGAACTCCGAAGGATGGGTGATCGAGACGAAGACGAGCGCCACGGGAAAGAGCGTAAGATATTTGACGCATACGACGAACAGGTAGAAGAGGGTTTCCCTGCTGAGGGCGTAGCGCATCATCTCGTTTCCCAGAAGAAGGGTCTCCGAACCGAGGTACACCACCCCCTGCTTCGGAGAGAAGAGGAAGATGAAGATCGCGTTGAGGACGATGACGCCGAGGATTCCGATGATGTACGGAAGGAACTTTCGCAAAGGAATCTTGGTCGCCCACAGCAGGTAGAATGAAAAGCCAAGGGCAGGCAGAAGAAACCGAAGATCGAACGTCAGCAGGCAGAACCCGATCCAAAGTCCGAAAAAGGCGATCTTCGTTACTCCGTTGAAGGAATGAAGGTAGGAATCGGTGTCCTCCCAGCTGAGAGCGAAACCGAACTTCCGCCCCTCCTTGACGACCTTCTTGCCGACCTTTATCTCTTTTTTCCGCTCGGTGAGGGCAAGCTTCCGCTTCGGCAGCCGGATGACCTCGACGCTCGGGGGACGTTCTTTCCGTTCCTCCTGCACGAAATGTTCGATGAAAAGCGGAATATCGGCGATTCCCAGATCTTTGGCCAAGTGATAGAGACTTGTTTCTTTGAGATTCGCCCGGGAAAGAAGATCCGGATTGCTGAACACCTCGCTGGTGGGCAGATCGGCAAGGAGCTTTCCCCCGCTGAGCACGAGCGAGCGGGTCGTATACTCCAGCGCCAAATGCATATCGTGGGTGATGAAGAGAATCGTAAGCCCGGTCTTCTCATTCAGCTCGGCAAGGAACTGCATCAAAGCGGTGTAGTGAAGGTAATCCTGAGCGCTGGTCGGTTCATCGAGCAGCAGGATTTTCGGATCGGTGACCAGAATCGAGGCGATCGTAACCCGCTTCTTCTGTCCATAGCTGAGCGCACTGATCGGCCAGTGGTGATACTCACGCAATCCACAGAGCCCCAGCACATCAAGGACCCGTTCCCTGATCAGGGCCTCCTCATAGCCTCGTTGCCGGAGGGCGAACGCCACTTCATCGAACACCAGATCGTTGCTGATCATGTGGTTGGGGTTCTGCATCACAAACCCGACCAGATCGGAGCGAGCTCCGGCCGAGTATCCGGCGAGGTCAATCCCTTCAAACGATATCGATCCGCTGTCTTGGCGTAACACGCCCATGATCAGCTGAGCCAAGGTGGACTTGCCCGCCCCGTTGTTCCCCAGAACCGAAATCATCTCGCCTGAATGGATCGATGCGCTGATTCCCTCCACAGCCATGACCAGACCGTCGTATGAGTAGCTCAAGTTTTCCAGCCTGAGAAGCACATCCCGCTCTCGAGCCGCTGAGTCCTTCTGTGAAACCGCATACCAATCATGAATCGCCTCCTTGACGGAATCGAGCTTCACTCCTTCATAGGAGCTCAGGTCGCCCGCCCTCTTCAGATCGCACCCGGCCATCCTCAGCGCCGTGATGTAGAGCGGCTCGCGGAGGCCGAGGGCGCGCAGCGTCTGAGATGCGAGGAGCTCCTTGGGTCTCGTATCGCTGACCAGCTTTCCTTCCTGCATCACCAGAATCCGATCCACCTTCCGGTGCAGAACCTCCTCCAATCGATGTTCGATGATGATGACGGTCTTGTTGTGGAGGGTGGCCAACTCGTCGATCATCTCGATCGCGAGGGCCCCCGTCGCGGGATCCAAGTTCGCCAGCGGCTCGTCGAAGAGGAGGATGTCCACATCATCGACCAACACCCCCGCCAGGCTCACCCGCTGTTTCTGTCCGCCGGAAAGCTCTTGGGGCGAATGGGAAAGGAACGATCCCATCTTCACCACGTGGGCGATTTCAGCAACCGTGGAGTGCATCTCCCGTTGTTCGACGCATTGGTTTTCCAAAGAAAACGCAATGTCTTCAGCGACGGTTATTCCCACGAACTGCGCATCGGTATCCTGCATCACCGTTCCGACGCGTTTGTTCACCGCGTACATATCCCCATCTGCAAGATTCAACCCGCATATCGTGGCGTTTCCTTCAATTTTTCCCTTGAACGCGTGGGGAATGAGGGCGTTGATGCAGTAGCCGAGGGTGGATTTGCCGCTTCCGGAAGGTCCGGCGATAAGGATTTTTTCTCCCCGGTGAATCGAGAGATTGATATGCTTGAGCGTCGGCTCGCTTTGAGCCTTATAGGTAAAGGAAAACTCCTTGAAGGAGATGAGAACTTCGGCCATGGCGAAAACCTGCACTGCATGGTGCAGGCACATGTGAGCTTCTTACGCTTTTTCGTCTTTTTTCAGATCCCGACTGCTGGCGTTTCGGCGGGCAACGAGGTAGAGCAGAAGGGTTCCAAGTGTCGCGATCATCAACGTGTTGGTGGTCGCCGCAAGAATTTGTTGAGTAAAGACCTTATCCAACGGCTCGGTATACAGCAACGCATCAAGCAAGGCACTGACCAAATAACCGAGGAAGTTTGCAACGAAGGAAATCACAATGAAGAGAAGAATCTGCATTCCGGGAAGATTCCCTTCATGCACGCAATCCTTGCTCCAATACTTGAAAAGCCCGATCATGACTCCGACAAGACCACTTCCGAGGACCCACGTGAACCACACGCCCCACCCCATGAAGAGGTCGGTGATCCAGTGACCGAGGAATCCTACCAAAAATCCAACAATCGGTCCGTAGAGTGCGGCAAAAAGTCCCAAAATCGCCATCGCCGGCTTTAAGGTGGTGTTGGCGAAGATCGGCACCCCAATCATCCCACCCAGACCGTAGAGGGCCGCCCCAATCGCCACGATTACGACAAATCGTACCGGATCCAAACCTTTTGCTTTTGCCATCTTGATTCCTCCTTATGGCGTATCGTATTTCGAAAACGTTATCTTCCACCCCTCACCCGTTCCGATCGAATAGGTAGAGGCGAAATTTCCCTGATTCAACGCAACTGCAATATTCAAGAGGCTGTTGATGTACATCAACGCTTCGCCCTTGGGTACGTCGGTGAAGGCCTTGCACAGCCTGAGCGGATACCCATAGACGATTCGGTTGTCCTTGGTGATCCGCACGTGGAGATAATCGCCCCATGTGACGCCGATCTCCTCCAACAAATCTCCGTTGATATTGGTCCAAAGTGATCCATACCGCGTATCGAGAATATCGATCGCTCCGATGATCGTCTCCCCCTCGCGGCGCTGCTCTTCCACTTCGAGCCGGATGAACTCTTCAAGAACCGGCCCGCAGTCCCTGAAGGCGAGCTCGCCCGAGGCGAGCCGGGCTCCGTTGTACGCATACACATCCCGTCCGAAGAACGTATGGCTCTTTTGGCTGCCCGCCAAGCGGTTTGTTTCGACGTGCAGCTCCCGCACCTCCTTCAGTCCGATCCGCCGTTCGATGTGCGTAAGCGTCCCGTTATCGGGAGTGACGACGATGTGTCCGTCATTTGTCAACGCGACGAGGGATTTCCGATCAGATCCGACTCCCGGATCGACGACGCAGACGAAGACCGTCCCCGGCGCCCAATACGGAAGGGTCTGGGCTAAGCGGTAGGAAGCCTCCCAAATGTTGAATTGAGGGATATCGTGGGTCAGATCCTCCAGTTTGAGATCCGCCGAGACCTGATCGGCAACACCGTGCATTGCGCTGACCGCTCCGTCGCTACTGCCGAAATCACTGAGAAATACCACCGTTTTCCGCATCGTCCGCATCTCCCCTCTTTTCTTTGAGCGCCCGATCGAACCTTCTTGCCACGATCAGTAATCCGACACTAAAAGCGGCTACTGTCAATCCTACCACAACCTTGATGAAGACTGAACCCTCCCACAACACCCCGAGGAGGGAAAAGCCGGCTAAGATCGCCAATACCAGAAAGATGACCGGTCGCAAGATCACGATGTCAAAAACTCCTTGATCCGATCCATCAGCTCACCGTACGTTGTGGTGAGAACGAGATGGGGGTAGCTTTCGATGATCGTCTTCGGTGCTCGGAAGAGACATCCTTCATCCGCTTCCAAGATCATCTTCAAGTCGTTGTAGGAGTCCCCGGCGGCGAACGTCGAGAAGTTCAGTGCTTTGAGGGCCTGCACTGCATGGAACTTTCCCTCCTCTTGGCGCAACTTGTGACGGGCAATCATTCCGTCTTTCACTTCCAGACTGTTGCACCAGATCGTCGGCCAATCCAGCCGGGCCATGAGCGGTTTGGCAAACTCCACAAACGTGTCACTGAGGATGATCACCTGAGTCAACGACCTCAGCTCATCCAGAAACGCTTTCGCCCCTTCCATCGGTCCCATTGAGGCGATGACCGCCTGAATATCCGAAAGCGTCAACGAATGCTCCTTGAGGATTTCGATTCGGCGGCGCATCAGCTTGTTGTAATCCGGCTCATCCCGGGTCGTCCGGCGCAGCTCTTCGATTCCCGTTCGCTTTGCCACGTTGATCCAGATCTCCGGCACCAGCACCCCTTCCAAATCCAAACAGACAATCTTCATATCGTATGCTCCAATTGGCTTTAGTATTGCAAAGAGTGTTCACCTATGCAAGAGCGAACACGATCCCGAGGAGGGCGGCGGTTTCACCGAACACCTCGACGCTTCCCAGCACATCGCCGGTGATTCCCCCCAAACGCTTTCGGGAAATCAGGCAAAGGACCGTCGTGCTGAGGACGATCCCTCCAGAAGCGGCAAGAACCGGGATCGCATAGGGATTATGTAAAACAAACAGGAGCAGGAGAACCAAACCGACCTGAAGGGTGGGAAGCAGGGCATGATGCCACTTCGCCCTACGCACCAACGAAGAAGCCATCCCCTCCCCTTGGCGGGCGTAGTTCATCAGTGAAGCCGCCCACACCTGCGCCAACCGGCCCAGAGCGGGAACAAGGATCAGCATGGGGGGATGTTCGACCACGTCGAGGAGAAGCGAATACTGCAGCAAAACAACGAGGATCAGCGCGATCGTGCCGAACGCCCCGATATGGCTGTCCCGCATGATTTCCAAGGATCGTTCTTTTGTAAAGCCGCCACCCAGTCCGTCGGCAAGATCCGCCACGCCGTCATAGTGAAGGGCCCGGGTGAAATATACTCCGGCGATGAGGACGAGAACGCTGCGAATCGGGGCGGAAAGTGGAAGCAGGGCAAAAAGGCAGGAGATACAACCCAGAAGAGCCCCCACAATGGGAAACCAGAAGAGGGTCCGCCCGCTCTGCTCGATCTCCTTGCCGGGGATGCGGAATCGGGTAAGAAGACGAAGCGCGCTTGCCAGGCTCATGGCAGTGTTCCTTTGATCGCCAAGGGGATGCCCGCCATGAGGAGAACCACCCGATCCGCCAACAAAGCAAGCCGTTGATTCATCCACCCCGCCCGGTCACGAAAAATCCGGCTCATCGGATCGGCGGGAACGATCCCCAACCCCGTTTCATTGGTCACCAGAATCAGCTCGCAGGGGGGATCATCCACCACCCGGTACAGCTCCTCAAGATATGCTTCAAGATCCTTTTCGTAATGCATCAGGTTTCCCAGCCAGACGGTAAGGCAATCGACGAGGCACACCCGGACATCGGAGGGAAGGTTCATGATCCGCCCGCTCAGCTGAAGAGGCTCTTCGATCGTGATGAACTGCCCGCTTCGGCGAGCTTGATGAGCCCTGATTCGCGCCTGCATCTCCTCATCAAACGCTTCGGCGGTCGCCAGATAGACCCGCTTCCCGCCGAGGGATCGAGCGTATGCTTCCGCCCACGTGCTTTTCCCGCTTCGTCCACCCCCGATCACCAAGGTTACCGGGTTTTTCTTCCCTTGTCCGCTCATGGAGCACCTCCATCGATCCTTCAAAACTTTCCTGGTCAAACACTTCAAGAGTGACCACCCGTTCGATCCCATCTTCCAACGAAGCAAGCAGATCCAAGAATCGATCGATCTTCTCCCGATCGCCCCGATGAAGACCGAGGTGATCCGTCCCCTCGTTCACCCCATGAAGATGAAACACCCGGCACCGGCTTGCATAGCGCTTCACATGGTCTTCCACATCATACCCCATCAGATGAAGGTGTCCTATATCCAACGTTACACCCAACCCATAACGACTGATGATGGAATCGACCAGATCAAGCGGATAGCCCAGCGTCTCGATGCCCAGCAGGAGGGGATCGACTCCCGTTCTTTGCAGCAGATCGATGACGCTTTTCTCACTCTGAATCAGCCAGGTGCGCACATCCTCGGCGGGAATCGGCCCGTACCGCTCGGGAGCGAGATGAAGGATGTACCCGAAGGGCTTCAAAACCCGGGTTTGTTCTATGATCCGGCTGATCAGATCGACCGAAGAGGCGCGCACCTTTTCATCCCGTGAGCCCGGACGGGCATCCACCGGCAGATGGATCGTATAGGTAAGATCATATTCAGATGCCAACTCATTCAACCGGTCGATCTCGGCGGTGTTCGGAATATTTGAAGCCTCGGGAGTTTCAAACAACACAAGCTCGACATCGTCCACTATCGGAGCGAGATACCGGACATTCCCGCCCAGCGTATCCTCGATGATGTAGCTGGTGGTTCCGAGTCGGATCATAGAAGACCCTTCGACCGGAGAATGGCGGTGGAATCGGTCACCTCCGCCTGCTCGAACTCGCTCATCTCCCAGAGGATGTGGCTGGCTTGGCGAACGATCGGCCACGCAGTCAGCGCCCCCGTCCCCTCGCCGAGGTACATTCCGAAATCCAGGATCGGCTTTGTGCAGCCGAGGGCTTCCAAAAGGATGCCGCTGCCCTTCATCCCCGAACGGTGGGCAAAGATGAAGTTCTGTTTAACATTCGGATCAATCATCGCTGCAACCAATGCAGCGGCGCCCACGACGAACCCGTCAAGGAGGATCGGCTTCTCCGTCGTATATGCCTCCAGGATTCCTCCGACGATCGCCCCATGTTCAAACCCGCCGAAAGCGGAAAGAACATCCAAAGGATCCCGTCGGGTGTGGAAGGCAAGACCTTTTCGAATGACCTCGATCTTATGGCGAAGGTCCGGTTCGCTGAGCCCCGACCCGCCGTCCGTCACATCCTCGGGCTTCCGATCCAACAATGCAGCGACGATCGCCGATGAAGAGGTGGTGTTCGCCACCCCCATCTCGCCGAAGCCGATCAGATCGGCACCGGATGAACGGGTCATCGCTCTGCCGACCTCGATGGCGGAGGCGCATTCCTTGTCGGTCATCGCCTGCTCATGCAGAAAGTTCTTCGTTCCGAACCCCACCTTCCGGTCGATCACCGACGTGGAAGGATCGAACGATCCGGCGACCCCGACATCGATTATTTTGAGATCGACCCCGTTCAGCTTGGCAAAGAGGGTGCACGCTCCCCCGCCGGAAGCGAAGTTGCGGGTCTGCTGCCAGGTTATCTCCTGCGGACTGTAGGTAACTCCTTCAGCGTGGATCCCATGGTCTCCGGCAAAGAGCAGAAGGGAGAACGTATCAAGGGGACGAGGATAAAACTTGGCAAGCTGCAGGGCGAGGTCGCCGAGAAAGCCAAGAGAGCCGGGTATCATCGCTTTTTTGAGGAGGAGCTTCCGGTAATCCATGGGCATCATTGTAGAGCGGGCCCACTAGCATGACAAGCCGTAACGAAGTACACTCACCGTATGAATCAAGGAATCTACCTCGCCCTCGACGGGCTGACCGGTGCGATCATTTCCGTCATGGTGGTGGCGAACACCAATCTGGGGCATGCCACGACGATGGGAGTGAGCCTCCTGGTGAATCATCTCATCGGCTTCACCCTCGTCTCGACGATCCTCTTCTTCGGGCGGAACAACCCCGCGATCGCCGGTCCGAAACAACGAGCCCCCTGGCCTCTCTACCTCAACGGGATGCTCGGCGTCCTTATTCTCAACTTCAACTTTCATTCCTTCACCGCCCTCGGTTCCTCCTTGGCGATGGCGCTTACCGTCTTCGGTCAATCGGTTCTTTCCCTTGTATTTGACCTCAACGGATGGTTGGGGATGAAGAAGCGCTCTTTCTCCCCGAAGAAAGTGCTGAGCCTGGCGGTCAGCGGCCTGGGAATCGTCGTGATGGCCTCCAAGGGCGTCGGCTCGTTTTCATGGATCTACATCCTCATCGCCTTCGCCGCCGGTGCGATCACGATCACCCAGATGATCCTCAACTCCACCTTCGCAATCTATAAAGGCCCGATGAAAGCCAGCCAATGGACCTACATTGCCGGCATGAGCGCCGCGGTCCCCTTCTACTTTCTCACTCGGCCTTCGGCGACGATCGAAGGATTCGCCAGATTGCCGGGCGTGCCGTTCATCCAAATCATCGCAGGCGGCGTCCTCTCGGTGACCGTCCTGATCTCCACGGCGTTCGTCATCGTGAAGCTCCCGGCGATCTACTCCGCCCTGCTTCTCTCGGCGAGTCAGATTCTCGCATCGGTGGCGATCGATGCGTTCTTCCTGAAGATCTTCTCCCCCAACCTCCTCTTCGGAGCGCTCCTGATGCTTCTGGGGATGGCGGGCAACCTGCTTGCCGATCGTTCTACCGGATCGAAAGAGAATCCTTCTCAAGAAGGAGAAACCCTTCCTTGATGAGCTCCTCAATAGATTGAGCAAGGTATGTTGAATCATACTCTTTCAAGATCTCGGTAACGGATGAAAGAGCGATCGCCCCCTGTTCGGCGACACAATGAAGAAGTGCCGCCCGGACTTGGCGCTTGGACCCTTCAAACCGGCTTTGTTTCGCATAGTGGGCGCTTTTGGTGTTGGGATTCGGAACCAGGGCTTTGAGCAGCACCCCGTAATCCATCAGCGCGTAGTACCAGGAACGGGGATCATCAATGAGCACAATGAGCTCACTGAGGATCGCTTCCAACGCCCGGTCATGGACATCGGTCTGATCGGGGAAATAGTAATGCAGCAGAACCCGTCGAATATTCGTTTCCAGATAGATTGATTTTTCTTGGTAGCAGAAGGCCAAGAGGGCTGCTGCGGTGGCTTTTCCCACGCCGGGGAGCGAGCGCATCACCTTGTAGTCATTGGGAACGGTCCAATTCCATGCTTCGGTCATCTCGGCGGCTTTCTTCAGATTCAACGCCCGCCGGTTGTATCCGAGGCCCTTCCAAGCGATGAGGATCTCCTCTAGCGGAGCGCGGGCGAGGGCTTTGAAAGAGGGCCATTCGGCAAGGAAATACCGGTATTTGTCGACCACCCGGGATGTTTGGGTCTGCTGAAGCATCACCTCGCCAAGGAGCACCGAATACGGATCGTGACGATCGCGGAAGACGAACCGGCGTCCCCAATCCCGGTAGAAGGTCAAGACTGTTTCAATCAATACATCATAAGAGGGGTTGGATGACAGGAGATATCTTCGGGCATCCTCTTCCATAAGCGAAGGAAATTCAATCATTTCTTTTCGCCAAACTGCTCCGGAAGGACAAAGTCACCCATATTGACGGATTCTTTCGCCATCGAGTCCTCGCTCGATTCATTGCCCTGCTCGCCGGCAGGCTGTTCAGATTTCCGGTGCTGGGTCCGCCGTTGATAGCTCTTAAGGGCTTTCTGGCGGGCCCGCTCCCGTTGGTAGCTTTTTCCACTGCTGATCATGATCGCAAAGGGCCTCAGGCTCTTGATATTGGCGAAAAGAATCTGCATCACGCTGGTCAGCGGAACGGCGATGAACATCCCGACGATCCCCCAGATATACCCCCACAGGGAAAGGGCGACGAGGATCATGAACGGGGAGAGGTTCAGCTGTCCGCCTTGGAGGCGGGGATCGATGATATTGCCCAGAATCACCTGAGTGCTGATCGTAAGCACGGCGACCAGGATGATGTTCGTCCAATCCGGAGCGAACTGAACCAACGACATGAAGATCACCACGGAGGTGATCACGATGCTTCCAATCGAAGGAATAAAGTTGAAGATGAACGCCAGGACTCCCCACAGCGAGGCGAGATCCAACCCGGTGAGGAGGGCGGAAAGGTAGAAAAACAACCCGGTGAAGAAACTGATGACGATCTTTATCACCAGGTATTTGGAAATCTGGCGGGTGATCCGTTCAAACATCACCGCCACCTTCATCCCTTTGCCTTGGGGAACCGCCGCCAGAAGCTTGGGAACCACGCTTTGCCGCTCGAGAAGCAAAAACAGAAAGAAGATATAGACCAGGAGCGCCAATTTTGTGATTGAGAAGAATTTGTTGGAGATCTGCGTCAGGCTGCTGATCGCCAAGCTCGACCAGTTGACCGGCAGCAAGGTGAGAAAACTCGTCGAAGGGGGTACCTCGACGAAGTTGTTCACCATATCGGTCAAGAGGCGGTCGAGACTGATGATCTTGTCGGTGTAAAAGGGGATCAATCGGACAAGGGTGTCAACCGTCTTGACAATGAACCATCCCGCCGCCAACAGAAGGAGAAGCATCAGAGCCATCACGAAAATCGTTGAAATGAGCTTCGGGACGTGAAGCTTGTCCAGCCGCCGCAAAAGCGGGCTGAACATCAGAAAGAAAAAGAATGCCAACACAAGTGGAATCGTCACATCCTTGGAGATCTTGAGCGCAGCCAAAACCGCCAACGTTACGATAATCCCGAGCATGATATGGATATAGCGATTACCTACCGAGGTGGATTCATTCATGGGCATACTATAGACCAGCTTGGATAATCCTGCAATATCTGGTACACCTGAGCTATGACGCACCCCAGCAGACTCGATCACATTCAAATCGTTCTTGTCGACACTCAGGATGGAGCAAACATCGGTTCCGTCTGCCGGGCGATGAAGACGATGGGAATAACCCGCCTAGTCATCGTTGGCGAACGGGAGTACGAAGAAAACCGGATTCGAACCCTGGCTCTTCATGCCGGCGACGTCTGGGAGAATCGAGTTCAACATCCAACGCTCCAAGAAGCGCTCAAAGAGAGCAGCTACACCGTGGCTGCCACCAGAAGAAGAGGGAAGTTTCGAAAGCACACCTTTCTCTCCCCTCTGCAACTCGCCGAAAAAATTGCGCATACCGAGGGCACGGTCTCGATCGTCTTCGGACGGGAGTCGGACGGGTTGACCGATGAAGAGGTCGCCGCCTGCGCTCAGGTGGTATCGATTCCCACCAGTGATGCGTTCCCATCCCTCAATCTCGCCCAAGCGGTCCAAATCATCACCTATACCCTCTTTGAAGCACACCTTCCCCACCCCACCGGTCTTATCCCGATCACTCAGGAGCGAGCCCAAAGAGCAAGCGATGCGGCGGTGGACGCCCTTTCCGAGATCGGGTATTTCAAGCTTGATCAGGAGGAGCTCTGGACGAGACGGTTTCTGAAAGATGTGTTCACTCGCGCCTCGCTCAGCGAGAGTGAAGTGCAACGGATGGAAAAACTCTTTACCAAGATGGTTCGGATCAAAATCCATAAGAAGGAGAAGCCCGATGAGCAAGACCCACCCGTTCTTTGACCCGATGCCCCGAATCGTCGCCCACCGGGGTGACAGCGGCTCCTTCCCTGAAAACACCCTGCCCGCGTTCGAATCGGCGGTCTCCATGCAGGTCGATGTGATCGAAACGGATGTTCACATCAGCAAGGATGGACACATCGTCATCTGGCATGATCCGACGCTGGATCGAAACACCGATGCCTCCGGACGAATCGAGGATCACACCCTTGACGAGTTGAAAACTTTTGACGCGGGGTACACCTTCACCGTCGATGGCGGCAAAACATTTCCGTTCAGGAACAAAGGAATTCGCCTCGCCACCCTCGAAGAGGCGTTGGAAACCTTCCCCGCCATGCGGTTCAACGTCGACCTGAAGAGCAGGGAACCGGAGATCGTGGATGCCTTCATCGATCTCATCAGACAAAAGGATGCCTTCGATCGGGTGATCGGAGCTTCCTTCCATTTGAAAAACCTTCAAGCGCTTCGAAGCAAAGAGAAGCGAATTCAAACCAGTCTGACGACCCTGGAGGTGATTCCGCTCCTTACCAAGCAGAAGCTGGGGCTTCTTTCATCAAAGAAACAAAAAGGACTCACGATCTTCCAGATTCCGCCCCGTCAATGGGGAATCGAGGTAGTGACTCCCCGCTTCGTGGAGATCATGCACAAACGGGGAGCGATCATCCAGGTGTGGACGATCAACGAGAAGGAAGAGATGAGACGATTGTTCGCCATGGGGGTCGATTCGATCATGACCGACCACCCGCAGCTGGCGATTGAGGTTGCAAAAGAGCTCGGCTTGCGTTAGACCATCACCTTTTCGAGGGCTTTGAAGTAATTGTACGTTGAAACCTTCAGCTCGCCGCACGCATCTTCGTCACACACGATGATCGCCTCTTTGTGGAGCTGCAGGGTCGAGATCGGCCATGCCTGAGTAATCGGCCCTTCAACGGCGGCATACAGCGCCTGAGCCTTGTTTGCTCCGCTGATGAGAATCATCACCTCCTTGGCGCTCATCACCGTCTTTACCCCGACGGTAAGGGCGTACCGGGGAACGAGATCGATTTTATTTTCAAAAAACCGGCTGTTCGCCTGACGGGTGTGTTCGGTCAACGTCATCACCCGGGTTCGACTGTCAAATGAAGAGTACGGCTCATTGAACGCGATGTGTCCGTCACCGCCGACTCCGCCCAAAAAGAGGTGAATCCCGCCAACCGCCTCGATCGCTTCTTCGTAGCGGAGCGATTCTTCTTCCAGATCCTTTGCCATCCCGTTGGGGATGTGGACATGCTCTTTTTTAATATCTATGTGGTTGAAAAAATTCTCCCACATGAAGGTGTGATAGCTTTGCGGATGGTCGCTTCCCAAACCGACGTACTCATCCATGTTGAAGGTGATTACGTGCTTGAAGGAGACATACCCTTCCTTGTACAGAGCGATCAGCTCCTTATACGTTCCGACCGGCGTCGATCCGGTAGGAAGTCCGAGCACAAACGGACGATCTTCGGTGGGATGAAAAACGTTGATTCGATCGGCGATAAGCTTGGCCGCCCATTTGCTCATGGCAAGAAAATCTTTTTGAATAACTACGCGCATACCCTGCTCCTTCCACTTCATCATAATGGCAAACCAAAAGGGAGGCAACTCACCGGGCATGGGTGATGATGCCGCCGGCGAGGATGAGGTCATCCTTGTAGAGAACCAGAGATTGACCGGGGGTCGCGGCGTTCACCCCTTCGGGAAAAAAGGCGACGATCGACCCGTTTTCCTTCCGATGTGCGATCGCTTTCTTCGGTCTTCCGACGCTTCTGATCTTCGCCTCCACCTCGACCTCGCCTTCGATCACCCCAAGACTCCCGAATACGACATCGGTCGCTTCGACCTGATGCTGAACGGTCTCATCGACGAAACCGACGACCACCTCATTGGTGGAGGCCCTCAGCTCCAACACATATAACGGGCGCTCGGCGGCGATTCCGAGGCCTCTGCGCTGACCGATCGTATAGTGCCAAATTCCTTTATGCGTTCCAAGAATCCGTCCGTCTCGAGTGATGATCGCCCCTTCCTTGTCCTCCACTTCCAATAGATCGGTGTAAGGGCCGTCGTAGAAGTCCTGGCTTTCTTCTTGATCATCACTTACATGTCCGTGTTCCTTCAGAATGACTCGGACTTCATCCTTGGCAAGCTCTCCAAGCGGAAACAGAATCGTCTTAAGCTGCTCTTGGCTGAGACGATAGAGGAAATACGATTGATCTTTCTTCTCATCCTTCGCTTTCCCAACCGCCCACCGCTTCCCTGTATGAACAATCCGGGCGTAGTGTCCGGTTGCGAACTTGTCGAATACCAGGCCGCTCTTTTTGGCGTACTCGACCATCGCTCCGAATTTGATCCTTTGGTTGCACCACACGCAGGGGTTCGGAGTTTTTCCGTCAAGATACTCATCCTTGAAGTTGGAAAGAACCTCCTCCTCGAAGCGGTCACTGAGCTCCAAGGTGTGATGTTCGATTCCCAAGCGAGCGCACAGCTCTTTGATCCTTTCGATATCCTCGCTCTTGTCGGGAGCGAAGCAGGAGACTGAATCGACCGGTCGCTGCAAGTGAGCGCGGTTGGACCAGATCGTCATCGTAACCCCGATTACTTCATGACCCTGATTCTTCAAAATATACGCGGCGGCGGAGGAATCGATTCCACCGCTCATCCCGAGCAATACTCTCATCTCTTCTCCTTAAGACAGCGAAACCGCCCTGGACTCCAAGGCGGTTTCGAACAGTCGAGGATGACGGGACTCGAACCCGCGATCTACGGCGTGACAGGCCGTCGCGATAACCAACTTCGCTACACCCTCAATGCAAGATGAACGCTACACGATTGCTCT
>Ga0208195_1001020_pt1 | contig 32719 bp, 30 predicted proteins | sample AD_UKC077_MetaG_FD_184441 | JGI IMG/M metagenome (GOLD analysis project Ga0208195, IMG submission 184441) | Active sludge microbial communities of municipal wastewater-treating anaerobic digesters from USA - AD_UKC077_MetaG (SPAdes) (version 2) | ecosystem: Engineered > Bioreactor > Anaerobic >... | reverse complement strand
TAATGTAGTTGCGGGACATAACCCCCTTATTGCTGAATAGTTTGCCTTGAACCAATAATAAGCAAATTCTGGCAAAATATTTTTCTTGAATCTTATTCCAGTAATTTGTTGATTTGAAGTCGCCTCGTTTTTTAAAATCCCTACTTTCCCAAGAGTTGCGCCTATTCCAATAAATAAAACTGTCCCAACTTTATAAATTTTTACCCTTCCGTCATCAATTGCCAGTTGAGAAATTTTACGATATGAATTATCAAGATACATCTGCCCCTTAAAATCAGAAGGGGTGAACCAATTTAGCTCTTCTTTAAAATATTTTTGTTCGCCTGACGGTGGGGTTGTTCCCGTCTTAATCTCATCAATCAAATTACCTATTTTATCTTTTTTCCAATCTTCATCGCTAAAAATTTTACTTAAAGCGGAAGGTACAATAGTATTAACCGCTTTTTCAATATAATCTTCTGTACTGATAATTGATTTTGTGCGTTCCTCAATGTCCTTAATCTTTTTCACAATCCGCTTTTGTTCGGGAAGTGACGGAAGCGGAATTTCAAAAGATAAGAATTTATTATCATCCAAGTTCCGTCTATTTGTAGTGCCTTCACTCGCTTTATTGCAAAAATCTATAAATGAATGTGTTTTAGTAAAATAATTAAAATAATCGATATCAATTATATTTTTATCCAAATCGTAAGCTTGGAAACTATTACTTATTAAAGCGCCGTCTAAATCTTGAGACAAAATTCCAAAAGCTCCATTTCTTGCGTCAATTTTTGAAAGTAAAAACTGACCACCTTTAGCGAAAAATTGATTTTTTGTTCCAATTAAACTTCCACTTATCTCGTCCCGCAAAACAATGCCGAGCCCATGCATCCTAATTGTAAGTCGTTTATATAAAATACTGTCAGCAACTTTTGTTGGTATTTTAGATCTTTTTGCAAATTCGCCAATTTTATAATTTTTCCAATCGCTTTTCATACTATTTAATTAAATCCTTGATTTCCGCAAGCAAGCCGTGGATTGTTTTTTCAGATTCTTCAATTTTTGCAATCAGTTCTTCTGGTGGAAGGTGCTCAAACTCTGCTTTTTTGTTCGGATTTTTAACATCAAGGTTATAGTTGTTTTTGACAATTTCCTCAACCGGCACAATCCATGATTGCTCGGTAAGTTCTTTTGTTTGCCAAATTCTTTTGGCTTCTTCAAAATATTCGCTTTTGATTGGCTTGGATTTTGAAAAATTTTTCATTCCTTCAGGCAAAGGCATTTCCCAATAAAATATTTCTTTCGTTGGTCCAGTTTTATCAAAGAAAAGAATATTTGTCGGGATTCCGGTATATGGGGCAAAAGAGCCATTTGGCAAGCGGACAATGTGATGCAAATTAAATTGCTGGAGCAATTCTTTTTTGGTGTTTACATAACTTTGATCGTCTGTTTTGAAAAGCACTCCCTCGGGGAAAATAATTGCGCATTTTCCGCCTTCTTTGAGCGAACGCAGACAATGTTGCAAAAACAAAATTTCTGTTTGCGCTGAAGGATATGGAAAATTTGATTCAATTCCACGCACTGTTCCGGAAAATGGCGGATTGGTGAGAATGATGTCGTATTTTTCGGTAAGGTTGAAAAGGTTGATTGAAAGCGTATTTATTTTACGAATATTTGGGGTAGCAATTCCGTTCAGCATCATATTCATTGTCCCTAAAATAAACGGCAAAGATTTTAATTCTTTTCCGTAAAACGATTCTTTTTGCAAAAATTCTTTGTCTTTGGTGTTTTTCTCTTGCGGACGCATAAAATGATATGCCTCAGTCAAGAAGCCGGACGGCCCATTACAAGGGTCATATACTGTTTGTCCAATTTTTGGAGCAACCATTTCTGTCATAAAACGAGCAATTACGCGCGGAGTATGAAATTCTGCGAGCGGTTTAATGTCCGATGCTTTCATTCTGGAGAAAAGCCCTTCATAAATACTGGAAACTGCGAAAGAATCTTCATCGCCAAAAAAATCTACTCCTGCCATAACATCCACTACTTCGCGAAGCAAGTAGCCGTCTTCCATTCGGTTTTGGGTGTTGTTAAAAATTTCGGAAATGATTTCTTTTGTGCGATTACCGGAAAGATTTTTCAAATATGGAAAAAGTTTTGTTTGCACAAATTCCAGCAGATCCGGTCCGGTGATATAGGAATCTTTGCCCGTCCAAACGCTCCAACGAAACTCATTATCAATATTACGGATATAGGTTTTGCCTTCAAAAGCCGCTTTTGCCTCGTATTCGTTTTCAATTTCCTCATAAACTTTCAAAAATAAAAGCCATGAAAACTGCTCAATGTATTGCAAAGCGCCGGTTGTTCCCGGGTCTTGGCGCATTTTATTGCATGCGCTCCATAATTTATTTTGTATGTCGTTATTTGCCATAATTATTTTTCGTTAATTTGCATAAATTTTTTCCTGCAAGCGATCAACATTTTGCCGTAATGCTTGCGGATTGCCGAACGCTTTTTGCGAATACATAAAGCCGGGCATTGGATACACATCAAAGATATTTGCTTTTGTGATTTCCATAACGCCGTTTTCTTTGTATTTCAAAAGTAAGCCGTTGATTATTTTTTTCTGCTCATCATTCAAGGCATTCAAAAATTCCTGCTCACGAGTAAGCACAGCCTCAGCTCTTTCTTGGCGGGAGTGAAGATTTTCACCAAAACCAAGATTTGCCAAGAGATCATATTCGTCGGCTTCGGTATTGTTCGTAATTTTCGCCAACATCCTGATATTTATGCCCTGATTTTCCAATTCAGCAACAAGAGCGTCCCTTGTATCTTGCTTGGTCCATTCTGTCTTTAAATCATTTGCACTTTTAACCGCTTTGGCAATTTCTTCTTTGGAGTAAGCAACATATTCCTTAAGCGATAATCTTTTGCCTAAAACATCAACCTCAAACATCATCTCGTCTTCAACAAAAACGGTCAAACCGTGTACCTTGATTGGCGGAACAGGTTTTTTCTGCAAAGTAAGCTCTATTTGAATTTGGTCATCTTTGCTGGTTTGTGTTTCAACTGTGATCTCACGGTGTTTGTAGCCGCTTGCGGAAACATACAATTTTATTTTTCCTTCCGGTACATTCGTGAAAGAAAATTCTCCGCTTGTGTTTGTTCTGGCTTGTGTCTGTTCGTTTGCGGATAGTTGAATTGTCATCAAAGCGTTTTCTACTGGCGCGAGCGTTTCTTCTTCAACAACAATTCCGTTGAGATAATTTGTTCGCGGAGTTTCGGGTTTAATTTCCGGCTTGCCCTCTATCCATTCGTCAATCAATCTTGTAGCGTTGGTGTAATCAATTACCCTATACCAAAATTTGCCCTTTTCTTTTGAAATACGGCTACCTCGCCCCATAATCTGCTTGAAAACTATCGGGGAGCGAATTGGCTTCATAAAAACAATATTTTGCACTGTCGGCGCGTCAAATCCGGTGGAAAGTAAATCAACTGTTGTTGCTACAACCGGAACATTTTGCGCTTGATCTTGAAATGTTTTGAGTAGCGACATTGAATCAGTTTCTTCTGACACAATTCGGACGGCATAATTCGGGAATCCAAGATGCGCAAAATGATTTTGCAAGTGTTTGGCAACTTCGCCGGCATGTTCCATAGTAACGCAGAAAACAATCGTCTTTTGCATTTCACCATAGGTTTTTATAAGTCCAGCAAGGTGTTCGCACATCTTTTCGGTTCTATCTGGCAAAATGATGTTCTTTTCAAATTGCTCCATTTTATAAAAATCATTTGGCTCCGCTTCGTCTGGCACTTCAATCTTCGCACCACTTTTTACGGCATCCTCTATTTTTACACCGTCTTTATCAATATTGAGCTTTACTTTGTGAAGTAAAAAATTAGCGAGAAACCCGTCATCAATTCCTTGAGCCATGCTGTATTCATAGACAGCTTGATATTCTTTCTGTGGATCACCAAAATATTTATAGGTATTTATATTTTCGTCTTGTTTTGGTGTTGCGGTCATTCCAAGTTGAGTGGCAGTTGAAAAATGTTTCAAAATCTCGTTCCATGTGCTAAAACCGCTTCTGTGGCATTCGTCAATAATAATCAAATCGAAAAAATTTTTCGGATACTGTTCAAAAATTCTTTTGCCGTCTTTCTCGCTCCACATCGCTTGATAAATACTGAAGTAAATATCTCTTGCTGTTGGTGCTTGTCCTTCTTCAATGTAGCCCCGCGCGTTCCCAAAAGGCTCAAAAGTGTTGAATGCTTGATCTCTCAAAACATTTCTGTCAGCTAGGAAAAGAACACGGCGAATCTGTTTCGCTTGTTTTAATTTCCACGCAATTTGAAAAGCGATTGTTGTTTTTCCTGTTCCGGTGGCGAGATTTAGCAAAATTCGTTTTTGTCCTTTTGTAATTGCTTCAAGCGCGCGTCGGATAGCAACCTGTTGGTAATAACGAGGATTGGCGTTGAAGGTTTGTTTGTTGTAAGTAGTCGCCAATGGCGCAACCGATTCGCTGTTTAGGGATTTTGCAGTCAAATATCGCTGATATAGTTCATCTTGCGTTGGAAACGCTTCAATCGTCTTTTGGGTGTTCAAGACAAAATCAAATTCCTCAATTTGATGCCCGTTTGTTGAATAAGCAAAAAGAATATCTAATCTTTCGGCATATTCTTTAGCTTGTTGCATTCCGGAAACTGCCGGTTTTCCTTCTTCTTTTGCTTCTACAACTGCCAAAGGTAGGGCATCATTGTAATATAAAATATAGTCAGCTTTTTTGGGTTCTTTTCTTTTTGCCTCATCGCCAACAAGGAATATTTTTCCGTCGGTGAAATAAAATTCACGCGCAATAAAATCCTCAGTCCAGCCGGATTGCTTTATTTTTGGATCGATTATTTTTGCTCTTGTATCTGCTTCGTTGTATGCCATATTTTTATTTGATTAAATCATCAACGCCAACACCAAGCGCTTTAGCGATTTTGGATAGCGTTTCTATGGTTGGGTTGATATTCGCTCCCGATTCAATCTTGATGATCGTGTTGTAGGTAACATCAGCAAGTTTTGAGAGCTTGTCTTGAGAAACACCGATTTTATTCCGGTATTTCTTTATATTCTCTGCGATTGTGGATTTGTTCGTTGACTTCATTGTAATATATTACTATAATTAAAGTAATAGCGATTTATATTGCTTAATTTATTACTATGTTATCAAATTTATTCACATTCGTAAAGGCAAAAGGGAGTTCCTTGCCGTTGCCCGCGCACGGGTGGGTTGGGGCAAGGGCAACATCATCTCTTGCGGCGCATTTTGCAAAGCAAAATACAAATTCCGTCGGCGTCCAAAGCGAGGGCGAGGCGGAAGGGGGGTGTGGGGGGAATTCCGCCTCGCCCGAGCCAAAGCGAAGCGTCAAAATTCTGCGTTCGGATTTTCGCGGAAAAAAGTTCGGATTTCGTTCAGCGTTCGGAGCCATATTTGACAAAGCGAACTCTCTTTCATCACCCAAAGGAAAATTTTCCTCTATGGTGGTGGGGACACCGAGAAAACGATGTATGGGATTATGATGTAAATGAACTTTATTTTGTAATTAATTTTAAAAATATAAACAAAAAAATTACGACATTAGTTTTAATTTTAATCATTATCGGTGCTGGGGCTATTACCGTTTTTAATTTATACGGTCATGGTCAAGAAAAAAAGAACACAATTATTAGTGCCTTAATGATAAAATTAACCCCCGAAGAGATTGTTAATCAATCGGACGGGATAATAATCGGCACTGTCAAAGATTTGCAAACAGCTAAAGTACCGTCCAGCTTTAGATCGGGAAAAGAAGATATTGTTACCAACGCCGTTATTTCTGTTGAGAAGTATCTCTTTAATCCAAAAAATTTGCCCTTACCCGATATAACGGTGCAGACGGTTGGCGGTACAATCGGCAAGGAATCAATGACAATGGAAGATTCTCCGGTTTTTGAAAAAGGACAACGTGTAATTGTTTTTTTGAGACAGGAAAAGGATAATACCCTTACCGTTTTTGGCGGCTCTCAAGGTAAATACACAATAAATAACGGCAGTGTGGCTGACGGCGCACAGGAGCAAGAAATTTTTAACAGTGTTTTTGGAAAACAAATGACGCTTGATGAGCTTGAAAAAAATATCAATTCTATTGCTTCGTCTCCGGCGCCACAAAAATAAAATTGTTTATATAAAAATATTATCTACCGAAAGTGGGTGGTTTTTTATTATAAGAGTATTTCAACGCATTTACTTATTGGACTCGGCTATGCTTAACTTGACAAATATTGACTAATATAATATAATTTGCCTTCTGTAATATGATCTTTAAAAATTAATTTGCGAAATTGGTCGCAGCCAAAAGATGGTTAATAGTTTAGCCGTTTCTTGGCTGTGACCATGATGGTTATAGCTCCTACTGCGGACAGCAGATAATGTAGGCAAGCAGTCTACAAAATACTTTACATCATGAAATATGGATATTTAAACCTCGGACAGATCGAGGCAGTGGTCAACAAGCTTGGCGGAATGGATGGAGTAAACAAATTTTTACGCGATGAAATCATCGTATCCGAACCACTTAGACGTTGGCGTGAAGAAAACGGAGTTATTTATTTTTCCGTCAATTCAGATGGTGCAACCGGTGAAGAATGGATTACTCGTTTTGAATCTAAAGGCTTCCGTATAGGAAATTATACTAAAAGTGTTTTACACTCAAAAGACTTCAAACCGACCAATGGCATAATTTACGAGATCGCTGTTTTAAAAGGTAAGTTCTTCAGCATTAGCAATCGCAATACTAAAGCAATTTGCCAGGAAGCAAAAAATCGTAAATTTTCTACGCCAAACACTGAAGTAGCTTGTCTTATCAGGGAAAAGTTCTCTGATAAAGAACTGGAAGCCATGGGTCTATATTGGATTGTTGCCATGCACGAACCAATAAAAGATTCTGACGGCTATCCTAGGCTGCTCAGCGCTATTCGCGATGACGGTGGTTCCTGGCTGGGCTCTAGCTATGACAATTTTGTTTATAAGTGGGATTACGGTGGTTTTGCTTTCGTCGTTTCGCAAGTTTCTAGTTTTTAGTCTTTTAATTCTTTGACCCTTTGAGTCTTTAGACTTTAGTTCTTTAAATTTTAGCCTCGGATTGTACAAGTAAACCGGGGCTCTTTTTATAAATTTTTCGAATATCGTCTATCACCCCGAGCTTTATTGACAGAAAAGTATACTTATGGTATACTTTTTTGTTTGTTGAATTTATATTGTACTTTCAAAAATATTCTGCTTTAGCTAATAGCTATTCTATAAAGAATAATTATTAGCTGGGGCAGAATCAACAACGATTTGAGAACAGCAAAAAATCGCAACACAGTCTATAAAAAAAGACAAAGTTGCAAAATTATAGGAGATATAACAATGAGTGCAAATGATTTAATGCTCGATGTTAGCCAGGCTGCTGAATTAAAATTAGCTTTCCGTCGCACTGGCTGGAATAATGCGGAAATTAAAACTTTATCAGAAGGAGATATTCTCGCAGACGTTTTAAAGGTTATAAGAGGACAGGCGAAAATTAAGATGAATGAATCTTCAGGACACTTAATAGATTGTGATGCCGCCCCTTTCATACCCAGCGGTAATTTTAATTGGTCGGTTGAAGAACATAAAAAAGGTGGACTTTTTAAGTTTGATCCTGCAAAAATTTCATTGTATATGTTTGGAGAAGAAGGACACGATACTAATAGTGGTCATGATTTTCGTCAGAAATTAATGAAAAAGTCAGTGATAAATGCCAATGTTCTTGATTATTTATTAGCACATCCTGAACTTATTCCAGAAGATTGGAAGGGAAAATTCATTTTCTTTTGGGGCACTATTTATCACGATTTAAATGACGAACTTTTCGTTCGTTGTCTTACTTATCTTAGTAAGTGGATTTGGTGTTATCATTCACTTGATGAGGAATTTGATTCCGAAGCTTTTGTTGCTCTCGCAATTTAATTTTGGACTGCGCAGTCAGAAATTAAAAAACTCAGTTTAAACTGAGTTTTTTTGTTTGAAGTAAATAAAAATGATATAATTTATCTATAATATAAAGAGTAGATGAAGAAGAGAAAAGCAAAAAAGATAATATTTTTTGTGGTGGTTTTATTAATTATTATTTTCGGGGTTTTATTTATTTTAAATTTTAAAAATATTTTTAAATTAAGTCATAAAACAACTATTCGTCACGCTGAGGTAGCCGGGCAATTTTATCCAGCTAGTCAAGTTGCTCTAACGAACGTTGTCACCACAAATTTAGAATCCGCTCCAGTCATCAAAACAAAGGGGCCGATTAAAATAATTATTGTCCCACACGCTGGTTATGATTTTAGTGCTAGTGTCGCAGCTCTGGCTTATAAACCTTTAGCTCAAGAAAATATTAAGCGTGTTTATATTTTAGGTAGAGCCCATCATAATTATTTTTCTGGTTTAGTGGCTGATAGTCATGATTTTTGGGAGACACCTTTGGGTCGTGTAGCGGTTGATACAGAAAAAATTAAAGAATTAGCCGCTATCTCTCCTTTAATTAAAATTAACAGTTCTTTGCATCAACCAGAACACAGCTTGGAAGTGCAATTGCCATTTTTACAAACAGTTCTAAAAACTGATTTTAAGATAGTTCCGCTTTTATTTGGCAGTAGCGATGATAATGATTGGCAGACGATGACTAAAATTTTGGCGGCTAATTTAACCAGTGGTGATTTGATTGTTGTCAGTTCTGATATGTCGCATTATCCATCCTATCAAACAGCTAATCAGATTGATCGCCAAACTTTAGAATATATTGAAAATAAAGATTTAGAAAATTTAAGTGCCTATGCTCAAGATGCCCTAAGCGCGCCAGACAATGAACAAACAATTTTGTGCGCCTTAGAAGCGGTTAAAACAGCTATGGTTTTAGCGCAACAACTTAATTTAAGTCCGCAAGTTTTAGGTTATAAAAATAGTGGTGATACTTTATTTGGTGATAAAAAACGAGTGGTTGGTTATGGCGCAGTTATTTTTACTGCTCGTGATTTAAGTGAATTAAATTTATCCGATCAGAAAGTTCTTTTGGATATTGCCCGAACTAGTGTAGAAAGTTATGTGAAAAATAAAAAGATTCCTGATTTTAAAATAGAAAACGAAGGTTTAAATACTACCCAAGGCGCTTTTGTAACCTTAAAGAAGAATGGGGAACTCCGCGGTTGTATTGGTCAGGTTATTTCCACCACACCTTTATGGCAAGTGGTTCGTGATATGGCAATTGCCGCCGCCACTAAAGATGATCGTTTTTCTCCGGTTACTGCCAATGAACTAAATCAGTTAGATTATGAGATTAGTGTTTTGTCAGTCCCACAATTAATTGTTGATTGGCGAGAGATTAAATTAGGTCAAGACGGTGTGATTATTAGAAAAGGATTAAAGAGTGGTGTTTTTTTACCGCAAGTGGCAAGCGAAAGCGGTTGGGGTCTAGAAAAATTTTTAAGCGAACTTTGTGTTCAAAAAGCTGGTTTAGCAGCCGACTGCTATAAAAATGATTCCGAAGTTTTATTAAAAATTTTTCAAGCTCAAGTTTTTAAATAGGGTTGAGCGAATGTTAAGCGAATTTTATAAACTTAGTTTTTAAATAAAATTAAGCGATATGCTGAATAAATTATTTAGATTTAATTTTGATTAAAAAAATGAAAACATTTCAATATTCAATCAAAAAAAATCCTGACATCTTAGAAGAATTAAACTCTAATATTGAAAGAGGATTATGTAATCAAGAAGCGGAAAAACGTTTGCAACAATTCGGCGGAAATGTTTTGGCGCTCAAAGAAAAATTGGGTTGGCATATTTTTTTCCGTCAGTTCAAGTCGGCTTTTGTCTATCTGTTGATTGGCGCTATGGTTATTACTACCTTTTTGGGTCATTGGACAGACACCTTAATGATTTTTATCTTTATCGCCATCAATACCGGTCTAGGATTTTATCAGGAATACAGTTCAGAAAAAACAGCGCGAATACTTAATCAATATGCTTTACCCAGAGCTAAAGTTTTGCGTGACGGTAAAGTTGAACATATCAGTGCGGAAAAATTAGTGGTGGGTGATATTGTGATTTTAAAAACAGGCGATAAAGTGCCGGCCGATTTAAGAATACTTAAGCAAAGAAACCTAAGTATTGATGAAACGGTTTTGACCGGTGAATCAATTCCGATTTTTAAAAAGTCTGAAGTATTAAAAGAGAAACCAGCAACCTATCACCAAGCAGATAATTTGGCTTTTTCCGGCACTAATGTACTAAAAGGTCATGCTCAAGCAATCGTAATTGCCACAGGAAAAAATACCGCCTTTGGAAAGATTGCTAAACTTGCCGGCGAGTCTAAGAAAGAAAGTGACTTTGAAAAAGGTATTTCTCGTTTTTCTCGCTTTATTCTCAAGTTAGTCGGAGTTACACTTCTGGTTGTCTTTATTGCTCATTTAATAATTAGCGGAAACAAGGTTGATGTTTTTGAGTTGATTATTTTTTCGGTGGCTTTAACCGTTAGTGTTATTCCTGAAGCTCTACCTTTGGTAACGACTTTTTCCTTGGCTCGCGGTGCGCGTCGTTTGGCAAAAAAGAAAGTAATTGTTAAACGTTTGTCTGCGATTGAAGATTTAGGAGGAATAGAAGTCTTGTGTAGTGATAAGACAGGTACTTTGACGGAAAACAAGCTACGTCTGGCCAACACCTATTCTGATGATGGTGATCAAGCGATTTGGTTAGCTAATTTAGCATCTTCATTTCAACTTAAAGAAAGAATTGAACCTTTTGATATTGCTTTAGAGAATGGCTTGGACGCGACTGGGAAAAAAAGAATAAAAAAAGCGATTAAGATTGCCGAAGAACCTTTTGATCCAAAAACCAGAAAAAATATTGTTTTAGTTGAATATGATAAGGAATATCTTTTAATTGAACGTGGCGCACCGGAAGCGATTTTATCTGTTTGTAAGGGGATTAATAAAAAAACCAAGGAAAATATTTTTGATTGGATTAAAAGAGAAGGAGAGCAGGGGCATCGAGTGTTAGCCGTTGCTTATAAAAAAATTAATAAAGTTGATAAGATTGATAAATATTCGGAGTTAGGTAGAAGTGATGATTTAATTTTTTCCGGTATCATATCTTTCGTTGACCCCATTAAAAAAAGTACTTTTCGCGCGGTCTCAAAAATCAAACGTTTGGGCGTAAAATTGGTTATTATCACCGGTGATAGTCCGGAAGTGGCTGGAGCAGTAGCTAAAGAGATAAAACTAATTGATTCGCCGGATAAGGTTATTACTGGTGAAGATTGGCATAAGGCTGATGATGAAACAAGGGATCGTTACCTTTTAGAGTATTCGGTTTTTGCCAGAATTTCACCTGAGGAAAAATTTAGCATCATTCAAAGGATGCGTGAAAAATATACAATCGGATTTTTAGGCGAAGGAATTAATGACGCGCCGGCTTTGAAAATTTCCGGCGTATCCTTAGTGGTTGATAGTGCGGCTGATATTGCTCGTGAAGTTTCTGATATAATTTTACTGCAAAAGAATTTAGAAGTGATTGTGGAAGGTATTGAGGAGGGGCGGCAAGTGTTTTCTAATACAACTAAATATGTTAAATCCACTCTAGCTTCAAATTTTGGCAATTTTTTTGCTGTCGCCACGGCCTCTTTAATGATAGATTTTTTGCCAATGCTCCCGATTCAAATTCTACTGGTAAATCTTCTATCAGATACGCCGATGATTTCAATCTCAACCGATGAAGTTGATAGAAAAGAATTAAAATCTCCCAAGAAATACGAAGTCAGGGAAATCATTATTATTGCTATTATTTTGGGCTTTATCAGCATGGTGTTTGATTTCATATTTTTCGGTTTATTCTTCCGCATTTCACCCGAAGTTCTCCGTACCAACTGGTTTATCGGCAGCATCCTTACCGAGTTAGTTTTGATTTTTTCTGTTCGGACGAATTCCTTTTTTACAAAAGCCAGCCGACCATCTAAACCTTTGATCTGGCTTAGTATAACCACTTTTGTATTAACGATTGGTATTCCGTTTACCCAGATTGGCCAAAAGATATTTAAATTCGTGCCGCCAAGCGCGCCGCATTTAACTTGCATACTTTTATTAGTCGTGGTTTATTTCGCAATTTCCGAAGCTGTAAAATTGTTTTATTATAGAAACGGAAAAATAAATCTTCAGAAAATATTTAAAACTCGCTAACTTGATATTGAGATAAACTAGGTTATTTCATTTTTCACCATTAAAGTATTAAAAATAGGCTAATTTAAGCCTATTTTTGTTATTAGATTAACATCACCCATGGTACAAGCTTCGTCCTTTAGGAGCAGAGTATTTGACAAATATAATATAATATGTTATAATATATTAAGTTAGTTGAAATAAATTGTTCTTACCAAAAAATAAACAATCATGAAAAAAATGACATTGATAAAAATTGCGTTGGTTCTCGTTTTCTTAATTATTATGGCGTTTGCGCTTAGCAAAGCAGGAGCTTTTGATCCGGGTCTGGAACCTCCAGAGGAAGTGATACTAATCACACCAGAACGATAATTAAAGCCTCAAAATTTTCATGAATAAAGACTCAATTTCAATAATTAATTGAGTCTTTTTTATTTTTTGCTTATTAAAAAAATTTATGTTATTATTTATTTAAATTAAATTAATTAACAAAAAAGTTATGGCCCTTAAACCACATCGAGTTGGCAGAAGAAAAGCAAGTAAATCTCGTAAAACCGCTAAACGCTTAGAAGCGAAACGGGTTATGTTAGAAGAAAGAGCAAAAAAGAAAGGCGGTAGAAAGAAAAAATAATTTTTTATTTGAATTTTCAAGTTATAAAAGCAGGGTTTTTGATTAGCTCTGCTTTTTTATTGGCAATTGACAATTTATTTTATTTATATTTAAATTTAATAAAGTTCACTAAAATAAGAACTTGATTATAGCCATATTAGCGCCTTAAACCTTGAAATAGGTTGGTAAGCATAAACGGCCATAATCTAATTGAAAAAGAACATTAAAAATAAAAAAATAAAACCTTGGAGGAACTAAAAATGAAAAAGAAATTTTTATTAATTTTGCTGTTGCTACTAATCATGGCCACGCTTTGCTCAGCTAACAAATATTTAGTTAGCAACAAGACGGATAAAAACAATAATTTTGTTTATTCCGTGATTAGCAGTGGTGATCAAGTAGTGGCCAGATTTTGTCTGGTTAATCCTGATCCATTCTATTTTTATTCTATGGAAAGTGACCCGGATTTATTTCCGAACATAGAAGAGAATTTGTTTACTCTGGCGGAACGCAAAGAACGCGGACAACCAGTGGCAATGATTTTGGTGGATTTTAGAAATCAAGAAAAGATAAAAAGACCACTGAAATTTAAGTACCTTATTAGTTATTTGTTTTTGGTTTCTTTTTCCCCGCCTTATATAAAGAAGGTGGAAATTTTGAATCCCAATAGTTTTTCAAAATTTTTCATTGTTGAAATGAAAATTGATGGGAAAGGCTATTATGGAGCGCTTGAATTGCCAAGAAGATATGAAACAAGTGAAGCGAAAAAGTTCATTAAATCTATTAAAGAAGCAGGGGAAATTTCTTTAATAATTCCAGTCTTGGAAAATTTACCTGTTAAATTAGTGGCGATTGAAAATGAATTACCCGTAACCTTGTATGAATCCTATCCTGGCCATCAAGAGTTTTCCTGTATTTTTTTAGCAGGGGAAAAGTAATAATAAAGCTCAGGTTTTAAACTTGAGCTTTTTTAATTTCTTAGCGATTAGAAGAGTTTGCCGGCGTAAACTCCTTGGTTGTAACGGCATATTATTTGACAGGAATTAAATTTTATGAAATAGTATAAAATCATAGTTTTTTAACAATTAAATAATCACAAACCTATTAATCACAAACCCATGAAAGAAACAAGCAACAGAAAGTTCACCCTAAACGTAGATTACCGTTTAACCTTTAAGCAAATGTTTGACGCTTGTAACTTTAAATCAAGCGAAGCAATTGTGCGGGAAAGAAATTTTCCTTTTTCAGCCGTTTTAAATCCTCGTCTGGAAACAATTACAGTAAAATTGTTTTATTTTAATCGCGGCTTTCATGCTGAAGATGCTATTTTAGTGATGAAAAAAAATGGCTATCGGCCGGCCACAATTGCCGAACTTTTTGCTTTTAGCTGTGCTTATCCAGATTTGCAAAGAAGATTTCCGATTATTGCCTTAGGTTCAGTAATGAAAGATAAAAATGGCGATTTTTGTTCACCATTTATTGTCGGTCCAAAGTGCAATAGTCAAATCGGGGTTTTCTGGAATGGCAGCGGTTGTTATCGGTTCTGTCGTTTCTTAGCAGTCAAACAAGCGGCGTAAGCAAAAAAATTTTAACTTAACAAAGTTATTAAGGCTTAGTTGGTTTGAGCAAAACTATTTCGTTCATTTGAATTTAAAGAAGAGAGGTTTTTAAAAAACCTCTTTTTTTAATATACTCGTATTTAAATTGATGCTGAGTTAGTTGAGTTAGTTTAGTTGAGTTAGTAATGTAAAGTCGGTTTTATTTACAAAGTCGGTAAATTATAGTAATATTCAAATGATTGTTTATTTTTTGATTTTATTTAGAAAAATAATTTTTTATTTTATTAAGAAACATTTTTTTATCCTATGTTAAAGAAATTATCGCTTATTAGTTTGTTTGTTGCATTGGTTTTTATCTTTCCCTTAAGCACTGAAGTAAAAGCTGAAAACAATTTAAAAAACGAGCCGGGAATAGTAAATATTTTTACTTCACCGACTTGTTCGCATTGCGCATCAGCCAAGAGTTTTTTTAATGATTTACAAAAAAAAGAAGGAATTAATTTTACTTATCAGGATCATACAATTAGTGAAAGCATTGAATTGATACAAGAGTTTTATACGGTGTATGAAGTTCCGAAGAGTGAGCAGGGATTAGTGCCGGCCATATTTATTGGTGATCAGTTTTACATTGGATTTAGTTCTGAAATTGGCGCCCAAATTAGAGAACAATTGATTAAACAAATTGCTAATCAAGGTGAGGTGATTAATGGGGATAATGTTGGCCAAAGTGATGTTGGTCAAAGTGATACGATAAATAAAGATGGTGATCTTAGTCAAACTGAGATAATAAATGAAGATGGCAATGCTAACCAAGTTGAGACTAGCCAAGGTGAGATGATTAATGAAGATGATAACGCTGATCAAGTCGGAACAGTAAATGATGAAGCAAATGATGATGAAAAAAGTCGTCTCGCTAAGATTCCTTTAATAGGGGAAGTTGATCTCTTAAATTTTTCTTTACCAATTTTGGCGGTTATATTAGGAATAACCGATGGCTTTAATGTTTGTTCACTTGGTGCTTTGGTTATTATTTTAGGTTTAGTGATGGTATTAGGTTCTAAAAAGCGAATCTTTTTTATGGGTGGCGCTTTTTTACTCACAACCGGAATTGTTTATGGAATATTAATTTTTCTTTGGCACCAACTCTTTACTTTAATTGCTCCTTTAATGAGAAGTTTAGAAATTTTAATTGGTATTTTGTCGTTTGCCGGTGGACTTTATTTGCTGCGTGAATTTTACAAAGCCTATAAGAGCGGGCCGGTTTGCAGTTCAAATAATATCATGTCCCGACTAACACCGAAAGTGGAAAGAATATTTAAAAATAAAACTAATTGGCTTATTTTGTTTGGCACAGTGATTTTATTTGCTTTGTTTGTGACCGTGATTGAGTTTCCTTGTTCTGCTGTTATTCCGGTTTTATTTTCCAGCATTTTAGTGGAGTCAGGAATTTCCACTGCCGCCTCAATTGCCTATATTGCTTTGTTTTTATTATTTTATTTATTAGATGAGATTATTATTTTTGTCATTGCGGTAATGACCATGAAAATAAAAATCGTTTCACCAAAGTTCATTATTTTCTTTAATCTGTTGGCGGCCGCAATCTTTATTTTTATTGGCAGTTATTATTTATTGGGGATTTTAAGATAATAAAAATACTGATAAAAAAATGAGTGAGATAAAAAAAAGAGACTAACACTCTCTTTTTTTTTGTTTATTTGACTTATTTTATTTATGGGTATATACTCATAATAGGCAGATTAAAAAGGTCGAGCTGCTAATTATTAAATTTTAATAATGAAAAATTATGCCTAAATTAGATGCTACTGGCCCTAGAGGTCAAGGAGCAGGAACAGGAAGAGGGATGGGTAATTGTGGTTTTGCTGGTGTAGCAGTTGGTCGAAGAATGGGTTTTGGTTGTCGTGGTGGTTATGGTCGACGTCGTTTCATCTCTCCTAAAAATGAATTATCTGCTCTAGAGGAAGAAGAAAGAATTTTAAAAGAAGAATTGGAATTTATTAAAGCTGAGAAAGAGGCCTTAAAAGCCCAAAAATAAAAGAAGGCGGGGAACTGGCCTCTTAAAAAAGGGGCCAGTCGGCCTTCTTTTATAGAATTATATTAACAAATTTGCTATAATTTTCAATATATAATCAGAAAATATGCCCAGACCAAGATTGTGTCGCAAAATTAATTTTATCCCCAGTGTTACTTATTTCAAACCCCAAGGCACGCCCATGAGAACTCTTCAGGTTGTGCAGTTAAGCGTTGAGGAGTTAGAAGCTTATCGCTTACGACATATAAATGATTTAGACCAAAGGGGGGCAGCTAAAAAAATGAATACTTCGGCTAGTACTTATCAAAGAATTTTATATTCAGCTTATAAAAAAATTGCTGATGCCTTGATAAATGGTAAAGCAATTGAAATTATTAATTGATTTATATGTTAATTTTAAAATGGTTTATTTCTGCCGGGGCAATTTTATTATCCGGTTATCTCATTCCCGGTGTGAAAATAGCCAATCTCTGGAGCGCATTAATTTTAGTTCTCATTCTTGGATTTCTAAATGCGACTATTAAACCATTGTTAGTACTTCTAACCTTGCCAATTAATATTTTAACTCTGGGATTGTTTACCTTAGTGATAAACGCCCTGGTTGTTTTATTAGCCTCTTCAATTGTTAAGGGTTTTGAAGTGGGCGGTTTTCTTAACGCGTTGCTATTTAGTTTGGTTTTGGTTATAATTCAAGCGGCTTTTGAGTTATTGTTTAAAAAATAAATTTTTATAAAAAATATGAAAAATATTAAAGCGATTTTAATTTTCATCATCTTAGGTTTAATTTTGTTTGTCGCTGTATTTTTGTATGGCCGCCATTTAGGAAAAAACGCTAACCCCGCAGTTAGTAAAGAACCGGTGGTAAATTCGCAGACAATTTTAGAAAGAATTACTGATCAATATTTCTTGGTAACCAAAACAGTTTTTATTAACAGTAAAGCTGAGATTGAAACTCCTAAGAATAATGATTGGACAGATTTATTTGTCGGTAAGAAATTGACGGTTCGGGGTTTAATTAGAGTGGATGTGGGGGTTGATATGAAGCATTTGCGTTTAGAAAATATTGAAGTTGATAGTCGGCATAAAATGGTAACTGTTACCTTACCTCAGGCCGAAATATTAAATTCTTCCTTGTCTGGCAAATTAGAGTTGGATGAGGATTTGCAAATAATTAATAAAATTAAGACCTTGTTTGAGAACACAAAGAATGAAGATTATAATATTGCCCTCGAAACTTTAATTAATGATGCTAATAGTCAAGTAATGTCTGATCCAGAGATATTTACCAATGCCCGCCAAGACTCTATCAAGTTGGTTAATTTAATTGTGAGCGGAATGCTAGATGATTATCAAGTGGTTATTAAATAAACTATTGAGTAATTTAATAGATAGTTTGAGGGGGATATTGATAGTTTGACTGTTAATTAAACATCAAAAATAGCAAATTAGCTGAATTAAAAAATGCCTTAATTGGCATTTTTTTTGTTTATTATTAGTAAAATAATATAAAAAATATAATTGGTTATTTTTGAATAGCATTGACAAAGTTATATTTATATGATATAATAATTTGAATAATTAATTAACATTAATCTTTATTTTATGTCAAGTATCGATTTATTAAAACAGTACAATTTAATGGAGAAAGCTAAAAAGCAACGTCTTGCGAAAAAATTAGCTATTTTTATTATTTTGTCTCTAGTTTTAAACCTAATTTATTTAAACTTACAAATCAAAGGCAATAATGTGTTTGCTTGTTCTAAAAAGGACGAAGTTAGTGTTTGTCATGAAGCTGGTTGTAAATCTAAGCCAGAAGTCAAATCTGAAGTCAAACCTGAAGTTAAACCAGAAGTTAAACCGGAACCTAAACCAGAAGTTAAGGAGGTTAAACCTGAAGTCAAGGAAGTCAAACCTGAGGTTAAGCCTGAGGTCAAACCTGAAGTTAAGTCTGAGGTAGTTGCTACTTCTACTCCTAATCCTGAGCCAAAATCTGAGACTAAATCAGAAGTAAAGTCAGAACCTAAAACTGAATCTAAGCCAGCACCAGTTTTAACTAAATTCTATCGTGATGCTGACGGTGATGGTTATGGTGATGCTAAAAAATATAAAAAAGCGGAAAAACAACCTGAGGGTTATGTAACAAATAAATTAGATTGCAATGATAATGATGCTAATATAAATCCTGGCGCAAAAGAAGTTTGCGACAAGATTGATAATAATTGTAATAATAAAATTGATGAAGGTTTAACTTGTGAACCAGAGGTTAAACCAGAACCTAAACCAGAGGTTAAGCCTGAACCTGAAGTTAAACCGGAACCTAAACCAGAGGTCAAACCTGAGGTCAAGCCAGAACCTAAGCCAGAAGTTAAACCAGAAGTTAAACCTGAACCGGAAGTAAAGACAGAACCAAAACCGGAAGTTAAACCTGAGGTTAAGCCAGAAGTAGTTGCTACTTCTACTCCAACCTCAACTCCAGCGGTTGCTACCCGTTCTAGTTCTAGTGGTCGTGGTCATAGTTTGCCAATTTATCTTTCTGCGCAAAACGTTGAAAGTCAAACTGTGAAAACAATTGAACAACAGCCTATATTAACAATTGGACAAACAGCTGATAAGCAAGTAATTCATAATAATTATGTTGTTAACTTCACCATTCATGTCGCGAATAATGGTTTAGGTGTGGCTAAAGATGTAACGGTTAAAACTTATTTACCTTTAGGATTTAAATATTTAGATAATGAATACTATGATCGTTTTTGGTCAGTAGGTGATTTAAAGCCTGGTGAAATTAAAACCTTAACTTATTCTTTATTAGCGGTTAACGCTGAGGAAAAAATCCATGATAATCGCGTTTATGCTCGTGCTAGTAATCATGGTCAAGTTGAAGCTAATACTCCGGTTGAAGTTCAAGAAGTAGTTGTTTTAGGGATTGATAGTGGCGAAGAGTTCTTATTACCGGTTACTGGTTTAAATCTAAGTGGTATCGCGATTATTTTGTTAATTGTCTTGTCATTAATAATGACCAGATTGATAATTAAAAAATACGCTTAAGAAAAATAGATTTAAGAAGGATATGTTTAAGAAAAATATGCTTAAGATTATAATCAAACCACAAAATAGTAAAAAAAGTCGTTTACTTGATTTGTTTACTTTTGGCATTATTTTCTTTCTTTGTTATTTAGTTGTCATGCCTATTTATCCTATTTTCGCTAATCAATTTACAGGCAATCAAACTGTTGTAAAACAAGATAATCAAATTGCTAAGCGAGTTGAGGAAAAGGCTAACAATTATCAACCTCATTTTCCTAAACATCTTGATTTAAATTCTGGTCCAATTATTAAAAATGAAGTAAATAAACAACCTGTAAATCAAGAAAAGGAAATAGAGGTTAAAGTGGATAATAAAAGGGAATTAATCATTGAAAAGATTGGTGTTAAAGCGCCGATTATTGAAACCAATAATGAAAAAGAAGGTTTAGAAAAAGGGGCTTGGCTTTATCCTAACAGTGCCAGACCGAATGAAATTGGAAATACAGTTATTAGCGCTCATCGTTATAAATATCTTCCGCCTCATAATATTACTTTTTATTCCTTGGATAAATTAATCTTGGGTGATGAAATAGTTGTTAAATGGGATGGTCAGGAGAATATTTATCTAGTTAAAGAAATCAAAGTTGTGGAAGATAATGACAAGAGTGTCATTGTTGAGAGCGATGAAAGTATTATTACTTTAATTACTTGTCATCCTTTATTCACGACTGAAAAAAGACTAGTGGTAATCGGAGAACGAATTAAATAATTTAAATAAATATAAAAGACCCGTCTAAAAGCGGGTCTTTTTTGTTAAATAATAAAATATTGACCGCTAAAACTATTTCCCCTAGTATGTTATAATAAGAAAAAATAAGCTTAAATTTATTATGTTAAACCTAAAAAATAAAAATTTTTTTCAATTAAGCGCCCTTGTTTTGCTTGGTGTTTTGTTTTTAGGCGCTTGTAGTATAAAAGATGATACGAAGTCCAAGCAGATTGAATCAGGAGACAATGAAGTTAATAAAATAAAAGTGGCAACCACGATTTTTCCTCTTTATGATCTTGCGCAAGAAATTGGCGGGGAAAAAGTAGAAACAATTTTGCTTCTACCGCCCGGAGCCAGTCCTCATACTTTTGAAATTTCTCCACAAAAAGTAAAAGATTTAGCGGGTAGTCAGCTTTTATTTATGATTGGTTTAAAACTAGATGATTGGGCAATTAATTTAGTTAATAAAACTAATGATGTTAAAGTTGTGGATTTATCAACCGCGGTTGAATTACAAACTTTAACAGAAGAGGGTGATGAAACAGGCGATTTTGATCCGCATTATTGGTTAAGTCCTCAACAAGCTAAACTGATTGTTAATCAAATAGCTAAGGAATTAAGTGTTTTAGATGAAGCTAATTCGGAATATTATTTAGTGAGAGCCCAAAGTTATCAACAAAAAATTGAGGAGAAAATAACTACTTGGCAATCAACTCTAGCTAAAATGGAAAATAAAAATTTGGTTGTCTTTCATGATGCCTGGGGATATTTTGCCTCTGATTTTAATTTAAATATCGTCGCTAATCTTGAACCTTTCCCGGGAAAATCACCGAGCCCAAAATATTTAGAAGAAATCAATAAAATAATTAAACAATATCAGGTAAAGACTTTATTTGTTGAACCGCAATTAGCTATAAACATGGCTCAGACATTTGCTCAGGATTTAGATTTAGAAATACGAGTTTTAGATCCGCTTGGTGGTCTAGACAATCGTGATTCTTATCTTTCCTTGATTGAGTATAATGTTAATGAAATAGCGCGTTAATATGAGTCAGGCTTATTTGGCAGTTAAAAATTTAAGTTACATTTTAAATAATCAGGCAATTTTGCAAGATATATCTTTTAGTATTGAAAAAGGTGATATTTTAGTGATTATTGGTCCAAATGGCAGTGGTAAAACCACTTTACTGAAAAATATTATTGGTGTTCTAAATCCAACTTCAGGTGAAGTGTTAATTGAAGGGAAGTCGCCGAAAACTGCCTTAGGTAAAATTGGTTATGTCCCACAAAAGTTTGAATTTGATCGTTTAACTCCAATCACGGTTTATGAATTTATGGCGTTGGAAAAATGTTCTCATTCCAGTCATGGTACTGAGCATATTTCTTTTGCTCTTGAACAGGTTGGTTTGAAAGGGAGTGAGAAAAAGAAATTGGGTGTTTTATCAGGCGGTGAATTTCAAAGAGTGATGATTGCTCGGGCGCTTTTACATGAAAAAGAACTATTGATTTTTGATGAACCAGCCGCCGGAATTGATTTGGCCGGCGAAGAAACTGTTTATAGTTTGATTGCCAGTATTAATCAAAAAACTAAAGCCACTTGTATTATTGTTTCTCATGAACTAAGTATTGTTAACCGCTATGCGAAAAATGTTCTTTGTTTGAATAAAAAGTTGCTTTGTTTTGGTCGGCCAGAAGAAACAATTAATCCAGAAACAATTAAAAATCTTTATGGTGCTGGTGCGGGCTTGTATCAACATCATAATCATGAGCATCATTATTAAATATAAAGTCGCTACTTATAAATATGTTTGAATTTTTAGATTATCCATTCATGCTTAGAGCTTTTTTTGCCGGCACCGCCGTGGCGATTATTTTAGGTTGGCTGGGAACTTTTGTGGTAACTAGAAAAATTAGTTTTATTGGTGATGGTTTAGCGCATGCTTCACTGGCCGGCATTGCTTTAGCGATTTTAGCTGGTTTGGCGCCTTTACCCACGGCTTTAATTATCGCTGTGCTTATTGCTATTATTATTTATTTTTTGGAAAAGAAGGCTAATATTTCTGGTGATATGGCGATTGCGCTTATGTTTACCACTGGTTTAGCCATTGGTATTATTCTTCTTCATTATTATCAAGGCTATCAACCGGAGTTAATTAGTTATTTATTTGGCAATATTTTAAGTATTAGTGTTTATGATTTAAAGTTTATTTTAGTTGCCAGTTTAATTATTATTATCACTTTGAGTTTATTTTATCGCCAAATTTTATTTGTGACTTTTGATCCGATTGGCGCGCACTTAAGCGGTTTAAAACCCTGGTTTTATGATTTATTGTTGTATGTGATGACGGCCGTGGCGATTATTTTAAGTATTAAATTAGTTGGGATTATTTTAGTGAGCGCTTTATTGGTAACACCGAGCGCGATTTCCCGCTTATTTGCCAATTCATATAAACATTTTACTATTGGGGCGATATTGTTAGCAGTGATAATTGTGTTTGTTGGTCTAGTGGCGTCTTATTATTTAGATTGGCCATCAGGGGCAACCATTATTTTAGTTGGCACTTTGTTTTTTGTTTTAGCAAGCATCGCTAAGAGTTTAATATCAAGCGCTTGTAAGAGTTCAGCTAAATTAAAAAATAATTAAACAAAATTAGAAAAAATCTAAAATTTTCGTTATAATAAAGGCAGAAAAAATAGCCTTTATTTTTTTATGAAAAAAATTTTGCTTTATGCTGAATTAATTTTTGTACTGGTTTTAACTGGCATCGCCCTGCTTTTAGCTTCTCAAGCTAAAGCAGCTTATTTACCCGGCAATGAATTGGGCTTGCCGACTCGCAACGTCATTATTACGGAAACCGAACAAGCAACCACTAGCACTGCTAGTCCGCTAACTGAAAAAATAAACATTGAAAATAATGTTAATCAGACGAATAGTAATTCGGCGCCGGAAGAAAATCCTAATGGGTTGAATTTTAAAGCCGAAGTAATTGAAGTGATGGCGCAAGTAAAAAATGTCAGAGAAGATAGAAGTATATTTTATCAACAAAATTTACGCCTCAAAGCCTTAACTGGAGAGCGAAAAGGTGAAGAATTTATTTATGAAGGCATATCGGAAATTGAAGTGGCCAGTTCTGATTTATATAAAGTTGGTGACAAGGTTTATGTTGATTTATTTACCGAGCCTAGTGGTCTGGAAGTGGCCTATGTGGTAGGTCCGGTGCGAAGCGGGGCGATTTATTTATTGTTATTCATTTTTACTTTAGCGGTTGTTGTAGTGGGCAGATTAAAGGGTTTAAGAGCGCTTTTAAGCCTAGTTTTAAGCTTTTTTATCATTCTCTATTTTATTTTACCGCAAATTCTTAGTGGTCGTGATCCGTTTTTAATTACTTTAGTGGGCGGTTTATTGATCATGACCATTATTATTTATTTAACCGAAGGTTGGAAAAGAAAATCACATTTAGCAATTTTGACTGTTCTTTTGTCATTACTACTCACCTTAATTTTATCAATTATTTTTACTAAATTAACTCGCTTAACCGGTTTAGCTCAGGAAGAAGCGGTCTTTTTAATTGGGGTTGGCCAAGCGGAAATTAATTTTCGCGGTTTACTCTTGGCCGGCATGATAATCGGAGCGATTGGTGTTTTAGATGATATTGTTGTTGGTCAAATTGAATCAGTTGCGCGTATTAAAGAAGCTAATCCTAAATTACCACCGAAAAAAGTTTTTAGTTTAGCTTATAAGATTGGCAACACTCATTTAGGAGCAATTATCAACACCTTATTTCTCACTTATGCCGGCGCAGCTTTGCCGCTTTTATTATTATTTGTTTTAAACAGGGAAGTTGGTTTAAGTTTTGAACGAGCTATCAATACCGAAGCGGTTACAACGGAAATTGTCAGAACTTTAGTGGGCAGCATCGGTGTAATTGCTTCTATGCCAATCGCCACCTTTTTAGCCGCCATTGGTCTTGATAAAAAGATTTTATTTAGCTGGACTAAAAAATGAAAATAGCCTAAAATATATAACTGAATAGTAAAATTAACATTAATTAATAATTAATAATAAAATTATGGAAAAAGAAAACAAAAAAACCTGGCTAATTGTTGCCGGTTTAGCAGTGTTGTTAATTATAGTCGTTGTTTTATTAACAAATTCTAATAAATCGACTAGCACTAATCAAAAACAAACAGCCTATACAGGCAGTTACGCCATGGAAGATAGGGTAGTTTTTGAAAATTATTTAATGGAAAATATTAGTCAAATTTCTCCGAAAAAAGAAGTTTTGGGTGGAAAATTTTATGTCACTACGATTGATTGGTTAGATGATAGTAGTGGAACAGTTGCTTATGAAGATGGTCATATTGCCTTAAAAGCCGATTTTAAATTTTCTTACGCGGATGCGGCTGGTACCAAACCTAAACTTGACTTCTTTAATATCGTTCCTGACTCTGAAGAAATAGAATTTGAAGTTGACCAACCAGCTTTTGCTCCAGTAGATCCAATATTAGATGCGCCAAATATTGAATTAATTGATGAGCCAGCCCTTGAACCAGTCATTGAACCAGTCATTCCTGAGCCGATTATTGAATAAATTAATCTTATTTTTAAAGCCCGATTGCTTAAAAACAACGGGCTTTTTGGTCGCTTGGCTCAGTTGGTTAGAGCGCCGCGTTCACATCGCGGAGGCCAGTGGTTCAAGTCCACTAGCGACCACTAATTTTTCACAAATAAAATGACAGAAAATAATAACGTGAAGCAAAAAAAATTTAGTTTTTTCGCGTATTTGATTATTGGCGTTCTCATCATTGGTGTAGCCTTATTTTTATATCTTGATCCTTATTCGCAAGCCAGTTTAAATAATAGCGCAAATTCTAATTCTAATGAGGAGGTGGCAGTAGTTGAGCCAGAATTTAGAAAGGAATTAGTAACAATTGAGCCGGGCGATACTTATGGTGTTTTAATGAGTCGTTTAGAACTTGGACCGGGAGTAAGTACAAAAATTTATGAAGCGGCTAAACCGGTCTATGATTTAGCGCAAATTAGAGCCGGTTATAATTTAGAATTTATTTACGGCTATAAAGATAATTTACTAAAAGAAATTAAATATAAAATTGATACAGAAGATGAATTAGTGATTACAGCCACGAGTACTGAGAATGGTTTAGAATTTAGCGCGGTTGTTCAGCCTATTCCTTATGAAACTAAAATTGTGGTTAAGGGCGGAGAAGTGGCAACTTGCATGTATGATGCGGCCAAGGAAAATAATATTGATGAAAGAGCTATTATTGCCTTAGCTGATGTTTTTCAATGGAGCATTGACTTTGCTATGGATCCGCGTGTCGGTGATACTTTTCGTTTTATTTATGAAGAAAAATATTTGGCTGGTGAATATATTAGACCGGGCAAAGTTTTAGCCGGAAAATATGTTAATGCTGGCGAAGCCTATTATACTTATTATTTTGAGGAAAACGAGGAAAATATTGGTTATTTTGATGAAAATGGCGCTTCAGTGCAAAAACTATTTCTCAAGGCTCCAGTGGCCTTTAAGTACATTTCTTCGGGCTTTACTACAGGTTTGCGTTATATTAAGGCTTTTAATGTCTCAACCGGTCATCGGGCCATTGATTATGCGGCTCCAAGCGGCACGCCAGTGCGCAGTGTTGGCGATGGAACTGTTACTTTTTCGGGTTGGGATGGGTCTTATGGTTATAGGGTTGGTATTCGTCATAATGGCACTTATTCCACTAATTATGCGCATTTATCAAAGATTGCTGTTAAAAGAGGGGCTAAAGTTAAGCAAGGGGATATAATTGGTTATGTGGGCTCAACCGGATTTTCTACTGGTCCGCATTTACATTATGAAATGATAAAAAACGGCGTGAAAATTAATCCTTTAACCGAAGTTTTGCCTCCCGGCCAAGAACTAAAACCGGAAAATAAAGATCGTTTTTATGAAACTATTAAAGAGTGGCAAATAGAGTTAGATAAATAATTTATATAAATAAAAAAAATTATGAAAAAAGAACATTTTATTTTAAGCTTAATCGGCATCTTGGTTTTGGGTGTCGTTATGAGCTTGGCTTTCTATTTTCCCAATCGTCCTGACAATTCTGATAATAATAAAAATTGTTGTCCTGATGAAGATCGTTTTTCGGTCACTGGTTCAGGAACAGTTTATGCTAAAGCGGATATTGCCAATTTAACCGTTGGTTTAAAAACAGAAGTTAAAAAAACTGCGGCTGAGGTGACTAAGAAAAATAGTGAGAAGATGAATGAAATAATTGCGGTGGTTAAGGAATTGGGTGTGGAGGAAAAAGACATTAAAACCACTAACTATCAATTAAGTCCGGTTTATACTTGGATTGATAGAGAGGGGCAAAAATTATTAGGCTATGAGGTTTCACAAAATATTACTTTAAAAATTCGTGACCTGGATAAGATAAGCGAGATTATTGCTCGAACCACGGAAAAAGGCGCCAATCAAATTGGTGGTATTAATTTTACGATTGACGATGAATATGATTTAAAAAATGAAGCCCGAAAAATAGCGATTGCAAAAGCCAAAGAAAAAGCTATTGCGATTGCCGCTGAAACAGGAATGGAATTGGGAAAAATCAAAGGCGTGCTGGAGACTAATTATCAACCTGTTACTTATAGTAATGCTTATAAAACAATGGGTTTTCTGGAAATGGATCGAGCAGATAGCGTAGTAACTCCTAGTATTGAGGTCGGACAGAATGAAGTAAAAGTGGAAGTGACTTTAATCTACGAAGTTAAATAATTTTAATTAACCTTGATTTTATTGGCATATTTTTTAGAATGTGCTATAATAACCTTATAAATATTGAGTATAATTAAACGGAACTTATTTTCAAGGCAAAATTATTAGCTTTTTAAATAAGCCCCATGCAAAATTATGTCAAAAATGACAAAGTCCCAAATGATTACTGCCTTAGCTGAGGCTTCCGAATTAAACAAAAAGCAAGTCGCTGGCTTGTTGGAAGCTATGGCTGATGTGGTATACAAGGAAGTTAAGAAAAATGGTGAATGTATTGTTCCTGGTTTCGGTAAGTTAGTTAAAGTACGCAGAAAAGCCAGAGAAGGTCGTAATCCGGCCACTGGTGAAACAATTAAAATTCCAGCAAAAACTGTGGTAAAGTTCCGCTTAGCAAAAGCTGTTAAAGACGTTGTTCTTTAGTCAACTCAGCTTTTTCCCCTAACGGTTTAAAAGGAAATTTACTTCCACAAATACAAAAACCGCCCTAACGGAATCTAGGACGGTTTTTTGTTAACAAAAAATCTCCCGCTAAGAGGAGATTTTTAAATTTCAGATTTCTTAGGTCACTATTTTTGTTAGTGCCAAATTTTAGTTAGTTTTTTTCTTCAGCTTTCCACTCACTAACATATTGACCTAAACCATATAACTTTAATTTATTTAATAATTTAGTATTACGATGCAGAAAGATTATTAGTGATCTAAATTCAATTTGATAACGATCTTTAACAATTTTAAAAACTAATCCAGAACTATCATCTTTAAGCGCTCGTCTGATTGTCTTACTGGTTACACCACCTAAAGAAGCGGCTTCAGAAACAGAAAGCCAAATTGGAAAGTCAGCGGTATTTAAGTTAAAATCAGTAATAGGTTTCATGATATTCTTATTTAAGTCTAAAGTAGCTTAGACTTAAATAGCTTAATGAAGTTTTAGCCAAGATTAACAATTGCTAACCAGTTGTTTTAATAAAACTTAAAAATAGAACTTAAGTCCAAACAAATATAGACTAAAGTCCTAAAATTTTAGCTTTAATATTTAAAAAAGTCAAGGACAAATAAATAATTACTTTACCTAGTGTTTATTTGTAATTTAGAGGGATAAAAGGGAACTAGGGTTCTAATTATTTTCTTTAAATAGGGTTCTAATTAGGGTTCTGATTAATCTCCTTAATAATTTGCTTAATAATATTTTTAACTGCTTAATTATCATTGAATTACTTGTTAATAAATACTTAGTTTTTAATTTGCCTTTCTCAATAAGTCGTGATAGAATAAGGACAGTTAAAAATGCAAATGGTGTGAGGCGGGGTAGAAATTTCCCGTTATTTTTTATTAAAAAATGTCAGCTAATATAGTTAAAAAATTTCGTAATAAAAAGACTTTTGATCGCTTAAAAAAGCGTGATAAAGATGTTTTTACTATAGTTTATGATGAGAATGTGGCCGACATTTATCGCTTTGTTTATTACAAAATCGGTAGCATTGAAGAGGCTAAAGATTTGACTTCAGTGGTCTTTTTAAAGACCTGGAATCATATTCAAAACAATACTTTAGAGAACGCCAAAACATTGCGCGCCCTGCTTTATAAAGTGGCGAGAAACGTGATTATTGACCATTATCGCGATAAAAGTAATAAGATTGTTTCTTTGGATGATGAACGAAATCCCATTGATATTGCCGCTGATAATGAAGAAGAAAGTCGTTTAGATGATGCGCAAGATTTAAAGTTAATTCGTCTAAAATTACCGTTATTAAAAGAAGAATATCGCGAAATTATTATCATGCGCTTTATTAATGATTTAACTTTAGAGGAAATTGCTGATATCACCAAGAAAAGTCGGGGTAATATTAGAGTTATTATTCATCGGGCTTTAACGGCTTTACGAGAATTAATTGAAGAAGAGAAGGGGGGAAAATAAAAAGTTGATACTCAGCGCAGTAATTCACTGTAACGTTTTAGCCGAGAATCCGTATATTAGGGTGTAAGGCTAAAAATATGACAGAAAAAAATTTAATCAAAAAACTAAATAATTGCAAAAATGTCAATCCCGATGCCGAATGGTTAAATAGTAATCGGGAATTATTTTTAGCTCAGATTTCTAACTCCGGAGCAAATAAATTAAATGCTTGGGAGATTTTTTGTATTAATTTAAAATGTGTTGCTAAAGCAGCTTCACAACCGGTTTTTGCCTTGGGTGTCTTTTTTATCGTTTTAGTGGTGAGCAGTATTTTTACCCATCGTATTTTTAGTCATGCTAAACCAAATGATTCTTTATATATTGCCCGTATTATTTCAGAAAAAGCCAAACTTAACACAGTTTTAGATCCGGGTGAAAGAGATAAATTAGCCGTTAAATTTGCTACCGGTCATGCTCGTGATATTTCTACTGTTTTAGCCAATCCGGAATTTAATACCGAAGCTAACTCACAAAAAGTAGAAAAATTAAATGAAAGTTTCACTAAAGAAATTGAAACCGCGAAAAATAAAATTGTAAAAATTAATGAAAGAGCAGCGGCACAAACACAAAATCAAAATCAATCAGGTCAAGCTAGTTCAACACCAACCGAAGAAGATGTCATCTCAATTGCGATTGATGAGGATTATATAGAGAGTAATGGAATTGAAATAACTGGTACGGAAACAACTGAAGTAGAAGTTGATTTAGCGACTAGTGCCGTCAAAAAAGAAGATACAAAAGAAGATACTAAAGATAAAGATACTGCTAAAGAAGAAACTACTGATTTAGCAAGCTCAACTGATGAAGTTGCTAAACTAATCACGGAAAGCACTGAAACACCAAAAAAACCCAGTGATCAAATTATTGAAGAAGCAATAAAACTATTTGAGAATAAAGATTACGAGAATGTCATTAATAAGTTAAACGAAATTAATGACAGTATTAAATAAAACCAGTGTTCATTACTAGTGTTCGTTAAGCGCGCGCTTGTTAGTTTGTATCTAGCGAAATAAATTAACAAGTTCGCGTTTCTAATTCCGTTTACGGAAATAGCTATGCGAATTGGCGGACCTATCAAGGTCGAGTCTAGTCCTTAATTGGGCTGACGGTTTGCCCCTTACAAACTTAAAAATCATCCATTTAGCTAACATTTATTAGCTTTCCATGTTTATAAGAATAAGACAGAATCTGAGGAAGCGGTAAATCGGTTTAGCTTTTCTCCAGCCAGTGGCAACACGCGCTACGGCTGGCAGAACTTTAATGTTTAGAGGTCGGCCGGCCTTCGCCTTAAGCCAAATTAGGTTGGTGAAGCGGGATTCCGACTGATTTACTGACAAATCCGATTCCGTTCGCTTCTTAAAATCAAGAAGCTTAATAAAAATAAGCTGAATGGACAAAATTATTATTTACGGTTTGTTCGGACTTTTAGGTCAAGGACAACCGGAAAATAATGTTAATTACTTAATTATGAAAAAATTACGCAATTTTTTTGTCGTCAGCGTAATGACATTATCAGTCATCGCAATGAGCGGCTTAACTGCTCCAACAGCGTCAGCTGCTGCTTCAGCCGGTGATTTGATTAAAATGGAAGGTCTTTCTTCTGTTTACTACTTAGGCGATGATGGCAAAAGATATGTCTTCCCGAACGAAGCTACCTATTTCTCCTGGTTTGCTGATTTTAGTGGCGTGGTAACAATTCCAGCTGCTGAATTACAAAGCTATCCATTAGGAGGAAATGTGGTCATTAGACCAGGTACAGTTCTCGTGAAGATTACTACCGATCCTTCGGTATACGCTGTTGAACCAAATGGTGTATTAAGAAAGATTCAAACTGAAGCTCAGGCAGCTTCTCTTTATGGTACAAACTGGAACAAGAGAATTGTTGACTTAGCTGATTCTTTCTTCACCAACTATACTATTGGTACTCCTTTACCTGATGGCCAAATTCCAGTCGGTTCTTTAGTAAAGAATCCAAACAATCCTACTGTTTATTACTATGACGGTACAAACTATCGCTCAATTGCGAGTGAAGCTGCTATGGCTGCTAACCGCTTTTGGTTTAAATATGTTTTGACCGTTTCTAATACTTTAACTGCTGGTGGTACTGATATAACTGGTATGGAAGCTCCTTTAGTTAAAGTTAACCAAGGTGCTACAACTGGTCCAGTTATCACTGGTTCTGGTTTAATGGTATCTTTGAATTCACAGACTCCAGCATCAATGAATATTCCTGATGCGGTTGCCGTAGAATTCTTAAAAGTCAATTTAACTGCTGCTAATGATGGTGCTATTAATGTTTCCGGTCTTACTGTAACCGCTTTTGGTTTAAGTAATTCTGATAACATTGATGATGTAACCATTTTTGACGGCAATACAAAAGTTGGTAATGCTAAATCAATCAATTCTGAAAGAAAAGCAACCTTTAATTTTGCCACTCCTATTTACATTGCCGCTGGCGCTACTAAAACTTTAACAGTTAAAGCAACCATTAATGCTACTTCTGGTAGCTATGGTCTAGGTATAGCTAGCGCTTCTGATGTTATTGCAACAGCTGCTAATGTAACTGGCTCTTTCCCAGTTAACGGGAATTTAATGTCAGTTGTTGATGCTACTGTTGGCAAAATCACTGTTACTCCAACTCCTGTAAATGATACAGTTAGTTTTGGTGAAGACAATGTTTTATTAGCAGACTTTACCTTAGCTGCTAATAATGAAGAGAATGCTTTACTACAATCAATTAGCCTTTACAACGAAGGGACAAACTCAAACAATATCGTTTCCAACTTAGCTTTATTTATTGACGGTGAAAAGGTAGCTACCGGATCATATGCTGATCGTTATGCAACTTTCACTTTAAATAATTATGCTATTGATAAAGGAGATAGCGTTTCTGTTGAAGTAAGAGGTGATATTGGCATTACCAGTGCTGGTGACACTATTAAATTATATTTAAAAGATCCAAGCACAAGTTTAGCTGCAGTTGGTCAAACTCATGGTTTTGGCCTTTCTGTAAGCAGTACACTTAATGCCGGTACTAACACTGTTACTTTAGCTGCTGGCGACTTTACTATTGATATGGATAAAGCCGCTACTCCTGCTAAAGATGTAAAGCCAGGTGATAAAGATGTAGTACTTGCTACTTTAAAATTAACCTCAAATGGCGAAAATGCTACTTTAAAAGACATTGATCCGGCAAACTTCTATATCACATTAGGAACTGGTAGCACAACATTATTATTAGAGAATGTTGAGATGGTTGAGATGAAGGATGTTATGACCAGTGGTATTTATGATAAGGATGTTATGACCAGTGATATTTATGATTTAGAAATTGCCACATCTTCCGCTACTAAGCACACCTTAAAGTTAGCTGATGAAATATCATTAACCAAAGGCAATACCAAAACCTTTGAAATTAGAGCTGATGTTTTAGAATCTGCTCCTGTTGATGAAACTTTCAAAGTAACATTAGAAAGTGCAGGTATGGATATTGAAGGTGATGTTTCTGGCGCTGATATTGATAATATTACGCCAAATTCTGTAACCGGTTCAATAATTACAGTTAAAAACGCAACTCTAACATTAACCCCAACTGTATTAGTAAATACTTCTGTTGTTGGTGGTGCAACCGATGTTGTTGTTTATCAAGGTAAACTAAAAGCTGGTAATGCTGCTCCGGTAAAGATTCAATCGGTTAAATTAACTTCAGCAACAAGTACGGCGGCTGCCACAAATTCAG
>Ga0208195_1001018_pt1 | contig 32745 bp, 34 predicted proteins | sample AD_UKC077_MetaG_FD_184441 | JGI IMG/M metagenome (GOLD analysis project Ga0208195, IMG submission 184441) | Active sludge microbial communities of municipal wastewater-treating anaerobic digesters from USA - AD_UKC077_MetaG (SPAdes) (version 2) | ecosystem: Engineered > Bioreactor > Anaerobic >... | reverse complement strand
TTGAGAACAAGAGGGTAAGAGAAAATGGATTTCTTCTTTTGAAGCAATCTCTGATTTGGATTCACCAACACAAGATGGAGTAACAAATTATAAACACGAGCCGAAAAATGAATATCAGACCTTAATGCGAAAAAATGCTGATAAAACAACTTTACATATAGTTCCTTATTCTAGCCCTACTGACAAAGAGATAATTAGCCACGTCAAACCAGGTGGCAATTATATGGACATTCCTGATAATGTTTCAACAAAAAGAATTATGTATTTCAAGAGCACTGGAGGAAGAACTACAACTTATGGAAGACTTGACCCTGAAATGCCAAATTATACAATTAACACTCACTTCAATCGTCCAAATATTGGTTGTAACATCCATTACGAAGAAGATAGAATGATTACTATTCGAGAGGGTTTAAGATTTCAGTCATTCCCTGATGATTTTCAACTGATTTCAAAAACTCAAAGAAATTATTATGTACAAGTTGGAAATGCTGTTCCTCCATTGCTATCGAAAGCTTGGGCTGAACATTTATTGACATATTTAGTGAATATTCCCTCCCCAAAAGCCATACACATTGCCAAGTCGCACGAAAGCCAACCGCACAAGCCAAAACTTGTCAATGAGTATGTCTTTGCCAACGCAGAAAACGATACCGAATGAAAGAACACCGAAGCGATAACATCACCTATACGCAAGCAGGGGTTTCGTGCTTCGTAGGACAGGAAAGTAGTAAATTTAAAGTTCAGTTCTTCGTAGGAAGTTCAGTGGTAAAATGCCCTGCCTGCGTATAGCTGAGAAACGTTACCACACATTAAAAGACAAGAACGATGAACACAGCCTTTAATGATTCAATAGATAAAATTAGCAATGAAGAATGGGAATCAGTTTTTGAATTAATCCCAACCATTGAGCAAACGAAAGAATTTGGAGAATATATCTCTATGGAAAAAGTTTCCGATAATCTTTCAATCTATAAAGGTTTCAAAACATCAAACATCGTAGACGAATTTGTACATCGAGTGTATCAAAGAAATATTATCATAAGCTTTGATTGGATGCAATGGGAAAAAGGAAAAGAAATAATTGAATCCAAAACAACTGATTTTTCAAGCTTTGACAAATATACTTTGTGTAAGCTTCTGATTACACATGTTCGAAACGATAGATTTTGTGATGGTTGGTTAATAAGTTGCTTCGATAATGGTAATATTCTTGGCATACTTAAGTCTCTTAAAAAAATAATTCAAATTAATGAATAATATGTGGTTTGAGCAATTAACAGGATTCAAAGAAGAAAACCCAGAACAAGTTAGAGCAAACCTTTATATTAAAGGCGATAAACTAATATCGAAAGTAAACAATGCGGCATTTACTTTTGGACAGCTTGAAACACCTTCTTTGGAAGAACTAAGAAAACGAGAGTTATTGGATAATTATTATGATTGCATAAAAGTTTCCGAAGTAGTTGCTGATGTACAGAAATTGCATATTCTGCCAGAAAATAATGGAGCTACATTTCAAGTAGCATCACAGTTTAATTTGCTGGAAATGACAAGTCCCAATGTAACGCCAGAACAAGGCGTTGATGGATACTATTACGACAGAACGCAAGGTCCTGCTTGTGCGATAGCTTGTGGTGCAGGTACAATTTACAGAAACTATTTTGTTGATTTAGGTACTCAAATTGGGCAAACAATACACAAACAAATCGATTGTTTAAATGACATTGGAACTATTCTGAATAATAATGAAAAGCAATTATGGACAATGTCAAATGGCTACGCTTTGTCGAATATCGAAGGTTTAAAAATAATTAACCGTGAATTAGAAAAGTTAAATGGAGCAGAATATGAGTATTTAAAAGGGAAACTACGGATTGGAATACAAACCGACTCAGAAGTAACAATTTGTGCAGACAAGTTTAAAGTTACACAATGCTATTGTTCCGGTTTACCTGTTGGTTATTCCAGTATTCCCTCTTTACATTGGGAAAAATTTGCTCGTTTTATTCTTGAGGCGACATATGAAGCAACATTATATGCTGCCTTGCAAAACTTCAAAAAGACCAACAATAACCATCTTTATTTAACGCTTGTCGGTGGCGGGGTGTTTGGAAATAAAATTGAATGGATTTTTGATGCAATAAGTAAAGCAATTTCAAAGTTTTCAAAAATACCTTTGGATGTAAAGATTGTTAGTTATGGCTCATCAAATAGTCAAGTTCAGGATTTTTTAAAATTAAAGGGAAACTAATATGCCAATTGAAATAGGAATATGGAATATAACTGATAATAAAATCGACAAAATTGATTTTAGTTCGATAGATTCAGAAAAAAGATTAGAAGAAATCCTTACAAAAGATATTTCAATACTTGGAGATAACTACTTGATTATTGGCAGACAAGTTATGACTACTTATGGCAAGTTTATTGATTTGCTCTCCATTGACCAAGAAGGTAAATTAACAATAATTGAACTCAAAAAAGATAAAACGCCAAGAGATGTTGTTGCTCAAACACTTGACTATGCTTCATGGATTAGTGAATTATCCTACAACGAGATAAAAACTATTTGCGAAGAATATTACAAAGGACAAAAATTTGAAAAAGTTTTCGAAGAAAAATATGGGATAACTGCTCCAGACAAAATTAATCAAGAACATGACATGTTGATTGTGTGCTCTAGTCTCGATAATGAAACCGAGCGAATTCTTAATTATTTATCTGATTCTTACAATGTTCCAATTAATGTTGTTTTTCTTAGATTTTTTAAGGACAAAAATTCGGAATATTTAAGTAGGAGTTGGTTGATAGACCCTACAGAAGTAGTTGAAAAATCAAGTAAATCAAAAACACAGAATAAAGGTGAATCATGGAATGGGAAAGATTTTGTAGTAAACATTGATGTTGATAAGAATGGTAAATCTACTTGGTTAGATTCTCGGAAATATGGATTCGTATCCGCTGGAGGCGGAAAATGGTATAGTAATTCGCTAAAACAATTGTTTATTGGTGCAAGGATATTTGCAATGATTCCGAAAAAAGGATATTTAGGTGTTGGTATTGTCAAAGAGGAAAGTGTTCCTATTAAAGATTTTATAGTTGTTGAAAATGGAATCGAAAAATCGATTCTTGATATTGAACTTGACTGTGAATCAATTAAATACGATTCCGAAAATCTTGAACAGAGTGAATATTTAGTGCGGATTGATTGGATAAAAACAATTGAAGAAAAAGATGCGTATTGGGAGAAAGGATTACGAGCAAATCAAAATAGTGCTTTCAAGCTTAAAAATAAATACACCTTGGAAAAATTGATTGAAAAATTTGAATTAGAAGAATAACGTGTGGTAACATCGTATATAAAACATTTGGCAGTCAGTGGTTTATCGAGCGTTTCAGCCATTATCAAAAGTACTTGTAACCTGACAGGAAAGTGCTTCGAAATGCCAAACGTTTCATATACGTAACCGTTGTAGCCAATATTAAAAAGAGAAACAACATTTTATAAAAATGAGAAAATTAATAATAATGTTTGCTTTAGTTTTTGTAGGATTAATTAGCTATAATCAAAACAAAAACACAGATAATTGGGGGAAATTCTTTCAAGATAATAATGTGAATGGAACATTTGTCTTAAAGAATTTAAACTCAAATAAAACACTAATTTATAACCAAGAAAGAAGTGATAAAGAATTTGTTCCAGCTTCGACCTTTAAAATTTTAAATTCAATGATTGCATTACAAGTTTCATCAATTAAAAGTATAGATGATACAATTAAATGGGACGGAGTAGATAGAGAATATAAACCTTGGAATAAAGATCAAACAATGAAATCAGCATTTCCAATTTCTTGTGTATGGTTTTATCAAGAGTTAGCTCGTAGAACTGGACAAGAAAAAATGCAAAAAATGATTACAGAATCAAATTATGGCAATAAAAAAATTGATAATAAAATTGACAGATTTTGGCTTGATGGAAAACTTGCGATTTCTGCCAATGAACAAATTGATTTTCTGGAAAGACTTGTAAATAATAAATTACCCTTTGATAAAAACATTCAGAAAACAGTTAAAAACATAATGATTACAGATTCAACAGAAAATTATATAATTCATTCAAAAACAGGTTGGAGTAATAATATTGGTTGGAATGTTGGATATATTGAAACAAAAAATAATATTTGGATTTTTGCCATGAATATAGATATGAATGATATGAAAATGGCGAATATAAGAAAGACAATAACTTACGATATTTTAAAAGAGCAAAAAATAATTGAATAAAATACTGGCTACAACAACGGCTAAGCGCAATGTGGGTGCTGATTGTAGGGTTTTCGGAGCTCTCGCTCGCAACGTTTTTTACACCCTGATTTGATACGTTACACGAATTCCCACACTGCGCCTAGCCGCAGGCGTTAGCCACAATAAAAAGAAACCTAAACGATAGATAATATGAAAATAATAAATGTAAGAGAGACCCAAAAAGTTGAGACACCTCACAAAGTAGATGTAAGAAAACTTTACGATTATGACAACGCACAAGCAATGCATATAACACTACAATCAGGCGAAACGCTTAAACCTCATATTACCCCAGTTGATGTATTTTTTTACATTCTAGAGGGTGCAGTTGATGTTCGGGTTGGCGACGAAACAATGACAATTGAAAAAGACAATTTGGTCGAAAGTCCAAAAGATATTGTACATTGCTTGTCGAATTCATCAACATCAAAAGCAAGAATTTTAGTTGTAAAATCGCCTAAGCCCACAACACAAACCAAATTATTGTAAACTCAAATAAATACTTATGAAAATTGGAATAATTTTAGAAACAAAAGAGTACGAAAAAGCGTGGAACGCTTTTCGGTTTGCTGTTACAGCAAAAAAACAAGGACATGAAGTTAAAGTGTTTCTAATGGGAGAAGCTGTTGAATGTGAAGGTTTGACACATGAGAAATACAATGTTGATGAACAATTAAATAATTTCATCAAAGAAGGCGGAGAGCTATTGGCTTGCGGAACGTGCCTTAAATCAAGGCAATTAGACGATAATACAAGTTGCCCAATATCAACAATGAATGATTGTTTGAATATGGTGCTTTGGTCTGATAAAACTGTAACTTTTTAATAACTTAAAAAATCAAATTATGTTTTGTAATCAATGTCAAGAGACAGCCAAGAACACAGGCTGCACAATTAAAGGAGTTTGCGGAAAAACCGAAGAAACTTCTAATCTTCAGGATTTGTTAATGTTTTCTTGTCAAGGACTTTCGTATTTGACAATTGAAGCCCGAAAACAAGGAATAGACACAAATGCCGAGAGTAAACACATTACTAATTGTCTGTTTATGACTATCACCAATGCAAATTTTGATGATAAATCAATCATTCAGGCAATTAAAGATGCTATTAAGTATCGTGATGAATTAAAAAGCAAAGTTAAAATTGCAGAGAATCATCCGTCAATTAATTGGAATGGAAAAACCGATGAAGACTTTAATGCAAAAGCAAAAGAAGTTGGAACATTAACTTACGACTCCAATGAAGACATTCGCGGACTGAAACAATATGTTTTGTTTGGAATAAAAGGAATGGCGGCTTATGCTGAACATGCTTTCAATCTGGGTTTTGAAGAGCAGGAAATTTACAATTTTATGGAAGAAAGTTTGGTGATGATTACCAAGCCAATAGAATTGACCGATGCTTTTAATTGGGTTGTAAAAACAGGCGAATATGGTGTAAAAGTAATGGCTTTATTAGACAAAGCAAATACCGAAACATTCGGAAATCCAGAAATTACGAATGTAAAAATCGGAGTTGGCAAAAATCCTGGAATTTTAATCAGTGGACATGATTTAAAAGATTTAGAGCAACTTTTAATTCAGACCGAAGGCAAAGGAATTGATATTTACACACATTCCGAAATGTTGCCTGCAAATGCATATCCAAATTTAAAGAAATACAAACATCTGGTTGGTAACTATGGTAATGCATGGCATCGTCAGTTAGAAGAATTTGAAACTTTTAATGGGCCTATTTTATTTACAACCAACTGTTTAGTTCCACCACGAAAAGCAACAACATACAACAACAGAGTTTTTACAACCGGTGCAACAGGAATGCCTGAATGGAAAAGAATTGAAAAGAAACTACCAAACGGACACAAAGACTTTTCAGAAATTATTGAATTAGCAAAAACTTGTCCACCTCCCACAGAAATAGAAACAGGCGAAATTACAATTGGTTTTGCACACAATCAAGTTCTTGCACTTGCCGACAAAGTCCTTGATGCTGTAAATTCTGGAGCAATCAAAAAACTAGTTGTAATGTCAGGTTGCGATGCACGACAAAAAACTCGTGAATATTACACCGAATTTGCAAAGCAACTACCAAAAGATACCGTAATTCTTACTTCAGGTTGTGCAAAATATCGCTATAACAAATTAAAATTAGGCGATATTGCTGGAATTCCAAGGGTATTAGATGCAGGACAATGTAATGATAGTTATTCTTGGGCATTTGTTGCATTGAAACTAAAAGAAGTTTTAAAATTAGACGATATAAACAAACTTCCGATAGTGTTCAATATTGCTTGGTACGAGCAAAAGGCAATTATCGTACATCTTGCTTTATTATATCTTGGCATTAAAAACACTCATGTTGGGCCGACTTTGCCAGGATTCCTAACGCCGAATCTTTTAAAAGCGGTACAAGAAAGTTTTGGTGTACAAACAATCAAAACAGTAGAAGAAGATATGAAAATTTTTGAACTTGCTTAAACCAAATGATTATGGAAGAAGATAAATTAATATGTACTTGTATGGATGTTTATAAAAGCACCATAGTAAAAGCCATTAAAGAGAAGAATTTAAAAACCGTTGAAGAAGTTGGCGTAGAGACTGAGGCAGGAACAGTTTGCGGACAATGTCAGGATGATATTCAAGAAATACTTGACGAAATAAATGGGAAATAATTACTGTGGCTAACAAAGGCTATGTGCAATAAGGGTTTCAGTGGGTATTTAAGCATTCTGCCCCGCTCAAAATTCGATGTCGATGGACAGGGAAGTAGTCCGCAATCCCTTACTGCACATAGCCTCAACCGTTATGCGATACCCTAAAAAACCGCCGTTCTCCCCCAAGAAAACAACGAAAACAAAAATAATATAGAGTATCATTTAGAAAATAATTGTACCTTTGCTGATACAAATTGATACTTTTAGAAATGAACAAAAAAGAGACAAACAAAGAAGAATTATTAACAATAAAAGAAGCTTCAGAACTGCTAAAAGTTTCGGAAGTTACTGTTAAACGCTATATTTCAAAAGATTTGATACCATCTGTGAAAATAGGTGGAGTAAGGCGTATTATAAAAAATGATATTTGGGACGATTTTATTCAGAAAATCCGAATTGAAAAACAAGAAAAGATTGACAATGAAACCGATTTTTTCGTTTCAGAACCACAATCTGAATATCTTGTTTCACGAGAGCTTGCAAAAGAAGAACGCAAGAAAAAAATTGGTTTCAACGGACTAACCCCAACTGAATGGGCGTTACTCTCTAAAAATGTTATTGTAGAAGATGACTTACTAAATCCGGTTTGGAACGATTTATCTTCGCCACGAAACAAATACCAATTAGAACACGGCGCAGTTTATCCGATTAAACTTTGTGAAAGGTTGATAAAAATGTATTCCGCAGAGGGCGACACTGTTTTTGACCCTTTTTTAGGAATTGGTACCACAATGATTGCAGCACAACAACTTGACAGGCACAGTGTGGGTATAGAGTTAAACTCTAAGTTTGCAGGAATAGCACAAAATTGGTTAAACGACGTACAAGGACTTTTTAAAAACGATAAACATTATAAAATAGTAAATGATGATTGTCGTAACTTATTACGACATGTGAGAAAAGACAAAGTCCAACTAACAATTACTTCGCCACCTTATGCTGATTTTATTCAAAAATCGTTAAAAGACCGCGAAACAGTCCATAAAACCTCTGTTATAAGGCACGAAAATAACAGTACTGTTAAACAGTACAGTGAACACGATAACGATTTTGGTAATCTACCATATAAGGATTTTTTAGAAGAAATAAAACACATTTTGAAAGATAATTTAGAAGTTACAAAAGCGGGTGGATATTCATGCTGGGTCGTGAAAGATTACAGAGATACTAAAAACAAAATTCCTTATATTCCTTTCCATTCCGACTTGGCACTTGCAGGCGAAGAAGTTGGTTGGAAATACCACGACCTAATTATATGGGATCAAACAGGACAGAGAAGACTGATACTTTTGGGTTATCCGAGTGTTTTATATACCAATCAGAATTGTTCGTTTATAGTTGTTTTTAGAAAAGTAAAATAAAAAAATGTGCATATTAAAATTATTCGTAAGTTACTGTCATAAAGATGAATCTTTGATTTCTGATTTTATTAGTCACATCAAACCATTAAAAGATAATGGAATAATAAATGAATGGTATGATAGAAAAATTGAAACAGGTAACGAATTCCAAAAGGACATAGATAACAATCTTGAAAAGGCAGATATTATTTGTCTTATGGTATCTCATAACTTCCTTTCTTCCACTGCTTGTATGAATGAAAAGGATGTGGCTTTAAAATTAAGAAATGAAAAAGGCGTTAGAGTAATTCCAATTATTTTAAGTACCTGCTCGTGGACAGAATACAAAGATTTAAGGAAATTATTAGCAGTACCAACAGATGGAAAACCAATTACTTCTTTTAATAACCAAAATGAAGGCTGGGTTGATACAGTAAAGTGGATTAAAAATGTCTGCTCATCTACGTTTCAAATTAAAAAATTGAAAATAAAGAATGAATTTGAGTTTTTTTTAGATAGTACTGATTTGCTTGCAAAATCTCATAGTGAAAAAGAAACACTATTATTAAAAGATATTTTTGTTTTTCCAAAACTGAAATATTACGACAACAAGGAAAAATCCAACAAATATGATTCTGCAAAATTTGCAATAGAGTTATTGCAATATGGTAAGATTATTATTGCTGGTGAGAATCAATCAGGAAAAACGACACTATGTAAAGAATTATTTAAAATACTTAGAAGTTTTGATTTTGTACCTATCTATTTGGAAGATGACAATAAATATTTGGGAAATCCATTAAACAAGATTGAAAAGGCATTTTATGAGCAATATGAAGATATTTCTTTTGATCTAATTGATAAAAAAAGAATAGTTCCAATAGTTGATAATTTTCATTTTGCAAAACATCAAGAAAAATATATAGAACAATATAATGATTTTCCAAATCATATTTTGATAGTTGATGATATATTTGGACTAAATATTAAAAACCAAACACTTATTCAAGATTATAGCAAGTTTGAAATTAGGGAATTTACAGCATTAGAACGAAATGAGTTGATAAAAAAATGGATACAGATAAAAGAAAACAATCTGATACAATACAATTCAAATCATTTACAACAAAGCATTGATGAAAAAACAGAAATAATAGAGAGTTCACTGGGAATAACTTTTGGAAAAGGCATAATGCCATCATATCCATTTTTTATTCTAACATTATTGTCAGCACAAGAGATTCAAAAGCCGTTAGATACAGAAATCACTTCACAAGGTTATTGCTATCAAGCATTAATTTATTTATACCTAAGAAAAGAAGGTGTAAAAAATGATCAAATAGATATTTATATAAATTTTCTTACAGAATTAGCTTTTTGGCTTTATGATAAACATAGTAATGGGTTAAATCATGAAGAATTAGAAGACTTTTTGAAATACTATACTTCTCACTTTAATTTACCTATATCAATTTCAGAAATATTAAAAGTGATTTCTAATGTGAATATTTGTAAATATGATTCTTGTAATCAATACCATTTTTGCTATGATTATCTTTATTATTTTTTCATTGCAAAGTATTTTTCCGAACATATTGAAGATAATAAAAACCTAATTAATAATATTCTTGCAAATCTCCATAAAGACGAAAACGCATACATTACGATTTTCATAGCACATCATACAAAATCGAATTATATTTTAGATGAATTACTATTAAACGCGGAAATATTATTTGAAAAATATAAACCCGCAACATTAAATACAAATGAACTTTCATTTTTTGATAAACATGAGGAACAGATAGTAAAAGCTGTATTACCAACATATAAACACGTTGTTAATACAGAACGCAATACATTACTCAAACAAAAGTCAAACGTAGAAGATGTTAGACAAGAAAAACAGGGCGGTCGGAATATAAATATAGACGAACAGGAATCAGAATTGCTTAGAAATATAAGATTGAGTATAAAAACGGTTGAAGTTATGGGACTTGTTATAAAAAACAGAGCAGGTTCTCTTGATTTGAGAAGATTGGAGTCTGTTTTTGAACAAGGCTTGAATGTTCATTTGCGTATAATTACTTCATTTTTAGAGTTAATTCAAAATGAACAGTCAGAACAAGAAATTACAGAATTTTTGACTGAAAGAATAAATGACATTATTAAGAACAACTCTAATAATAAAGAGATAAGTATAGATGAAATTAAGAAATTAGCCAAAGAAATATACTGGAACTTAAATTTTGGAGTATTAAACGGTTTTATTACAAAATCAATTCATTCTCTCGGGTCTGTTAATTTATTAAAAATAGCTCAAACTATTAATGATAAAGCAAATACCCCTGCTACATTCATTGTACATCAAGGAATAAGAATGTGGTATGCAAAAAATGTAAGAATTGATGAAATTGTAAATAGAATAAAAGAAAAGGATTTTTCTCTAACAGCTATTAATCTTATGAAATTCAAAGTTGTAGAACACTGCTGGTTACACAAAATAGAGCATAAAAAATTATTAGAAATAGAGCAAAAATTACATATTTCTGCTAACAAAATATTAGTTGATAAATCCAAGAATTGGAAATGACAAAATATAACATAAACTTTGATTTTAGTGGAGCAGATACAACGTATTTAACACATTCATTGCATCCATATCCTGCTAAGTTTCCACCACAGTTGCCACACACAATAATAAAACAATTTGCTCATAATAAAACAACTATTTTAGACCCTTTTTGTGGTTCTGGAACTACGCTTGTTGAAGCGAGATTGTTGGGACACAATGCAATCGGTATTGATGTAAACGGCTTATCGACTTTGCTTTCCAAAGTTAAGGCTACCCCATTGAGCAAAACTGAAATTACAGAAATACAGTCATTTCTTAAAATGGTTAAAAATGAAGATGAACAATGGCAAACAAGACGACCAATTATTGAGGCAAAAAAAATAGAGGGTTTAGACCATTGGTTTCAAATGAATGTTGCAGAAGAATTAACACATATTCTCAACTTGATAAATAAACTTAACAATGAAGATGTAAAGGATTTCTTGAAAATCGTTTTATCTTCAATAATTGTAAGAGTTTCAAATCAAGAGAGTGACACACGATTTGCAGCTAAAAACAAAAACATACCAAATAATTTTACATTTAATTTGTTTTTTTCAAGAGCAAACGAATATCTAATACGCATTGCAGAATACTCTGAAAGAGTGAATGATGATAGCTATCTCAAATTATTAAATGCAGATAGTCGAGACTTGTCAATGCTTAATGATGAAAGCGTTGATATTATTATAACTTCGCCACCATACGCAAATACTTATGATTATTATTTGTATCACAAATTTCGTAAGCGTTGGCTTGATTTAGATGTACAATATGCTCAATATAACGAAATTGGTTCACGTAGAGAATATTCTAGCTTGAAAAAACCTGCTGAGCAATGGACAACTGATTTAAAAACTTGTTTTGCGGAAATGTACCGCTTAGTAAAAAAAGACGGATTAGCGTTTATCGTTATTGGCGATAGCGTTATAAAAAAAGAACTTATCAAAATAGACGAAATTATTACTGATTTCATGCCTGAAATTGGTTTTGAGATTTGTAATATTATCTCATCTGATTTATCGGAACATTCCCGAATTTTCAATCCAACTTTTGCACAAAAAAACAAAAAGGAACATTTGATGATTTTAAAAAAATAAGAGACATGGACGAAGTTAGAATATATTACGAATGCTTAGAACAAGGTTATCACTACATTTTTCCGATGATAAGCGAAGTTGTTCCTGCAAGTAAAATCAAACTTGTAAAACGACCTAAAAAACACTCTCAATTTGGAAACGGAGCATTAAAGTCAATAATGCTTTTAACAACACCTGATACACTAATAACAGCGGTAAAAAATGGCATAGAATATCCATTAGTCAATATTGAATTTTCAGAAGCTGTAACAACAGAGGATCATGAATTGCAACGTACTTATGGAGCAGTCGCATCTTTTTTATCTGATATGTTTTATATCAAAATATCAGGTAACAAAGAAAGTGATAAAGTTTTTGGCGGTGCTGAATATAATCCATTTTCAACGCCTAAAATCATGATAGAAAAGCACAAGTATTACGGTTATATTATTGCAGAATGGGATGTGGAAAAAGAAAATAAATATAATCTTATACGCAACAAACAGTTCCCGTCCTGTCCACCTGAAATTACAATTTTAAAAGACACCATTCAAATAAGTATTTTGTCTTTTAATGAAAATCATAATAATTGGTATTCGAATGCTGTAAAGAGTTTACGGACAAAGAAAAGTTATCAGAAATATATAGAGAACGTAAATAAAGCCACAGGAGCAAAAGAATTATTAAATTCTTGGAAAGAACGTGAAGAAAGAAATACAAATCTTAATCGTTTGCGTTATTTTGTCAGAAAAGATTGGATTTCTGCAAAAATAAATCGTTTTAGTCATGCTATGGATCCCGATAGAGGAATACTAACATTTATTTCTTTTGTTTTTTCTGATGATTATAAAATTTTTGGAACTTATGCTTTGGTACGTCAGCGCGGAAGTAAAGTGATGAAATCTGATTTGACAGATATTATAGACTTGAACATCAAATTGCAGGAGGCATTGTACAAGGATTTAGGAGGTGTACCTGACTGGTTTGCACAAGAGTTAATTCAAATTGTGAAATCAGCAAGATCTTTAAATGAAACCATTAATTTTCAACCTGTTTGGGAAAAATATAAAGATAAAATTGCAGAAAACAAAGTTATTTCTACACTTGCCTATTTTTTAGACGGAATGTTTCTGAACCATAACGGAATAAAACTTATTTGGGATAGAAAGAAGTTACTTGGCAATTCAAAAAAGAAATTTGTAGAATTGTTAGCTAAATCATATTTCTCAAAAAAATATGCTTCTACTCAAAGTTTGATTTCTGAAACGGATGAAGTAGATGAAGATGAGGTAACATACACTATTGCTCATAAAGTATTAATTCCGAATGGTTTTAGAATTGTTTCAATTTCTTATCCCGGTTCACAAGGTGGCGGTGCTGTTTTGCCCGAACCTAATTTAGGCAAAGAACAACCTCGTCAATATCCTGATATTATTGCACTTCCTCCAACAAAATCAAAAAATACCGATGTTATTTTGAACGAAAGTAAGGGAATGTATTCAAAATCAAGCATTGAAAAGGATACAGAAAAAATTTTGAGGTATAAAACAGATAAAAATCTACGACGTGCATTAACTGAAACCTTACTTGTAGCACAAGTTATAGATAAAAATGATAAAATACGAAATATTATCATCGGTGTTGCCTTTGGTGTAAAATCAAATACACCAACATCTTGGAAACCCGATGAAGTTGATTTTATATTCCGCATTACAGACCGAGATAAATGGGCAATCGGCATTTTCAACCAAACACTTCATGACTTGATACCAACGATAGAAGGGAAAACGGACTTCCCAAAAGTTTACAAATTGGGTAAAAATAAAGAAATAAAAGATTTATTTAATTAACAATGAATGGAATAATAAAAAAGGGTAATCGCATAACATAGGTTATAAGAAATGGCGGAGTAACAGTATAATTCAAACTTTTTTAGTTCTCACGAGCGTTATAAGTATTTTGAAAGTTATTCGAACACAATCCGCCACTTCTTATACCCTTGACCGTTACCAACAAGCCTAAAAGAGGAACGACAGTGCAAACTTGATGGAATTTTGTTTTGCCGACCCACAGGAATGACTTCCACCGCACATTGCACACATTGGCAAGCCCCACGAGTCGATTCTCAAACCAAAGCTTACCAAAGAGTGCAATTTTTGCCAACACACTGTTGATAAATTGCTAAATGATTTTAATAGAAATATTTGATTTATAAAAACATGTTGACTAAATTTGTCAAAACATTTATTGTCAACATGAGTGATTTTGGTCAGAAAATTAAGAATATTAGGGAACAAAAAGGTGAACCTTTAAGAATTGTTGCCTATCATCTTGGAATAGACCAAGCTATTTTAAGCAAGATTGAGAATGGTAAGAGGAAAGCAACTAAAAAGCAAGTAGAGTTAATTGCCAAATATTTTGATTTTTCGACAAAGGAATTAGTAATTGATTGGTTAAGTGATAAAATTATTTACGATGTTGAAGACGAAGAATTTGGTTATGAAGCTTTAAAAGTTGCTGAAGAAAAAATCAAGTATTTAAAAACTAAGAGATGAGCAATAATTTAAACAATCAGAGTAAAAAATTAAAGGTTCTTGACTCATTTGCAGGAGCAGGTGGATTTAGCCTTGGGTTTGAACTAACTGGAAAGTATGAAGTTATTGGTGGAATTGAATTAGATAGTTGGGCTGCTGAAACATTTCAATATAATCATAAGAAAGCAAAAGTCTTAGTTGGAGATATTCAACAATATTCTGATGAATTTTTATTGGAGACTTATTCTGAAAAACCAGATGTTATCTTAGGTGGGCCTCCATGTCAGGGGTTCTCTATATGCAATAAAAATGCAGGAGACCCTAAAGACCCAAGAAACTCATTATTTAATGAATTTATAAGATTAGGACGGATTTTTAATCCTGAATTTATGATAATGGAAAATGTTCCTAATATTATTAAAGCAAAAACGGCGGACAAAAGATTTGTAATTGAAATCATTAAAGAGGAATTAAGAAATTTAGGTTACCATACTTACCATACAATTCTAAGTGCTACAGACTTTGGTGTACCTCAGATAAGAAAACGGTTAGTTGTAGTCGCATCAAAAAAAGAACTGAAAAATCCGTTCCCTTTTCCAACTCATTCACTGAATGGCGAATCTGAAAATTTGTTTAATAGCGGGTTAAAAAAATGTCCAACATTATGGGATGCAATCTCTGACATGCCTGATATTGAAGCTAGAGAAGGAGCTGAAGAAATGGAATATGTTTTATCTCCTCAAAATTCCTATCAAGAAATGCTAAGAAGTGGAGCAGACAAAGTGTATAACAATAAGGCTATGAATCATTCGAAAAGAATGGTTGAAAGGTTTGAATCTATGTCTTGGGGAGATTCTGTTTCGGATGTCCCGGAGCATCTAAAACCTTTAAAAAGAAATGGAAATGGTGAAATTTCAGGTAAAGTTTATGACCAAAACAATAGGCGTATGCATCCTGACAAACCTTGTCATACTATTACCGCATCATTTTATGCTAATTTTGTTCATCCTTATAAAAACAGAAATTTTACACCTAGAGAAGGGGCACGAGTGCAATCATTTCCAGATTGGTTTATTTTTAAAGGTAAACCTACGGTTATTAGCCACAAATTATTAGAAAGAGAAGGAAGAACAGAAGAAAAACATCTTTGTCAATATAATCAAATAGGGAATGCTGTTCCTCCACTTATGGCAAAGGCAATTGCGAATAATATATTTTTACAAATAATCTTACAACCAGAAAAACAATGTATGTACATGGAGACAATTTAGCTCAAAAAGAAGCTCACAAAACTAAATACCTAGATAAAGAATCAAGAGGTTATTTAGAAGAAATAAGAATTGAATATGATAAATGGAAAAAAGCTAATGAAGCTTTAATTGGCCCTCATATTAAAGCCAAAAAGATAGATTCTAAAACACTTTCTGAAAGAGTTAAGTTGTTTGCTGACTATAAGGATTTTATTGACCAACAAAAATATGCTGAAAAATTTGATTCAAGGTCAAATCTTCATTCAAGCGTTCTTGAAGAGTTCATCTATTATTTATTCAAAGATTTGGTGTTTGAGTTTTCTGAATCTGCACTTTTAGGTAAAGCTCATGCATTTAAGGATATATTCTTTAATTCACCTAATTTTAAGGAAATGGTATCTAATCCAAATGCGAAAATTGAGATTAAAGACCATGATTTTGTAATTGGGGTGAATATAGAAACGTCTATGAAGGTTTCAGGTAGCAAAGAAGAAGAAAAAGTTATTCTACAAATACCAGCTATAGCCATAGAATGTAAAACATACCTGGATAAAACGATGTTGGAAGGTTCTTCAACAGCCGCAGAGCAATTAAAAATGAAAAATCCAAATGGTATTTATATTGTTGTTTCTGAATGGTTAAAACTGACATCCCAAGTAAATTTGAGCAAATACAAGGTTGACCAAGTATATGTATTAAGAAAGCAAAAAAATACGGATAGAGAATTTCGTTTTCTTGATGGTTATGTGAAAAATCCTATACACGTTGATGTGGTTGAACATTTATTCAATACTGTAAGGACTCATTTGACTACAGATTGGGAAAAAGGTGTTGAATTTGGTTTAGATAAAGGATATTTACTTTAAAATGCAATCCCTTCGCAGTCATACACATTGGCAAGTCGCACGAGCCAAAGCTCAAACCAAAACTTGCCAAAGAGTTGCCTGCCCAAACACACGGACTGCCGACCCTGAAAAAACAAAAATCAGTGCATAATATAAACGTAAGTGATTGAAAATGAATAAAGGCCAGTTGGTAACACGGTATATAAAACATTTGGCGGAAAGTGCTAATTTTAAGGGCGGTACATTTAATAAACATCGCAACGGTTTGATAGGAAATCACTTTGAAATGCCAAACGTTTCATATACCCATCCGTTAGCCGACACCCAATAAACAGACACCGCACCCATTAACTGATTTTAAAATCGGAAAATCAGGCACTAATCCCACAAAAAAATGTAACTTTGTGGTTAGACAAAATTTTGACATTAAAAAAAATGAATAACAAAATTGCAAAACCTTTTTTGAAATGGGCAGGCGGAAAAACTCAACTTGTGAACGATATAAAAAAGGCATTACCAAAGCATTTAGACGAATATAAGTTTACTTATATTGAGCCATTTGTGGGAAGTGGAGCCATGCTTTTTTGGATGTTAAGCAATTTTCCTAAACTCAAAAAAGCAGTGATAAACGACATAAATGCCGACCTAATTAATACTTATAAAACAATTGCTTCAAACCCCAAAGAGCTAATTTCGACACTCGAAATCTTCCAAAACGAATTTCACACATTAGACAGTAGAGAAGACGAAAAAAAAGATTATTATTACCAAAAACGCACACAATATAACACCCGAAAAAATTCTAAAACAGATCACTCCGCACTATTTATTTTTCTCAATCGAACCTGTTTCAATGGACTTTACCGAGTAAATCGCAAAAACGAATTTAATGTACCAATTGGAAGTTACAAAAAACCAACCATTTGCGACCGAGAAAATATTTTAGCCGTAAGCGAAGCGTTGAAAAAGGTAGAAATACTCTGCGGCGATTTTGAGCAAACATTGCCCTACGCAACCGAAAACACGTTGTTTTATTTCGACCCACCTTACAAGCCGTTGAGCAAAACGTCAAGTTTTAATTCTTATGCAAAAGACGAATTTAACGACAGCGAGCAAATCAGATTGCGAGACTTTTGCATAAAATTAGACAATTTAAATCACACGTGGATTTTAAGCAACTCGGACGTGAAAGAGAAAAACGCAGACGATAACTTTTTTGATGACTTATACGCCGATTATTATATTCAACGCATTGATGCCAAGCGAAATATAAACGCAAATCCCGAAAAAAGGGGAACATTGAAAGAGTTACTTATTACCAATCAGACAAATAATCAACCGTATGTCAGAGCAATTTAAAACCTTTTTGTCCCAACTTTTAGAAACTAACGCCACGCTTGATTATTTTACCGATTTCAAGAAAATAAAAGGCAACGTAAACAAAATATCAATCAAATTAAACCAACTTAACTATTTGATTGGCAAGGAAAATCTAAAAGAAGCCATACGTGAACTATACGATGAAAACCCAAAGGTTTTTGAAGTGTTGGATATTTTGATTGCCGTTCGCAAAAACAAAATGGCTAAAACTTTCAACAACAAAGGGAAAATTGTAACACTTGATACCTATTTTACTTCGCCCGAAGGCATTTTGGAATATATTGAAGAAACAGGATTAGCCGAAGTTTTCAGAAACAAAGAGATAACAAATCTTGTCGATTACGTTTTTGGTGTCGAAGTAGGATTAGATACAAATGCCCGCAAAAACAGGGGTGGCGACAATATGTCGAAAGCCGTTTCTTTGATTTTTGACAAAGCAGAAATAGTCTATAAAAAAGAAGTGAGCAACACCACTTTCCCCGAAATCATTAGTCTTGGAGCCGATGTAAAACGCTTTGATTTTGTGATTAAAACCCGAAAGAAAACCTATTTCATTGAAACAAATTTTTACAATACAGGTGGTTCAAAACTAAATGAAGTTGCAAGAGCCTATTCCGATGTCGCACTCAAAATCAATCAATATAACGAATACGAATTTGTTTGGATAACTGACGGACAAGGTTGGCTTTCCGCAAAAAACAAATTGGAAGAAGCCTACAATATTATTCCGAATTTGTACAATTTGACAACACTCGAGGATTTTGTAAAGAAAATTCAAGAAGAACAAGTAATTGATTTTTAAATGATAACACCCTACTTCAAATCTGCCGACAAGAATTTCTATCTTCTTCACGGAGATACAATGGAACTTTTGCCCCAATTTGAACATAGGTTTGATATGGTTTTTGCCGATCCTCCTTATTTTCTTTCAAACGATGGTTTATCAATACAAAACGGACAAATTGTTAGCGTTAATAAAGGTAAGTGGGATAAATCGAAAGGATTTGAATTTATCAACGATTTCAACCGACAATGGCTTTCATTGGTCAGAGAGAAAATGAAAGAAAATGCCACGATTTGGATAAGCGGAACAATGCACAACATTTTTTCTGTCGGACAAATTCTTTCGGAATTAGGTTTTAAGATTCTGAACATAATTACGTGGCAAAAAACCAATCCACCCCCTAATTTTTCGTGCCGATACTTCACACATTCAGCCGAACAAATTATTTGGGCACGGAAAACAGAAAAAACACCGCATTATTTCAATTACGAACTAATGAAACGGTTAAATGGCGATAAACAAATGAGAGACGTTTGGACATTACCAGCCATTGCTACTTGGGAAAAATCGTGTGGAAAACACCCGACACAAAAACCGCTTTCGGTTTTAACACGTCTTATTTTGGCTTCTACCCAACCCAACGCTTGGATTTTAGACCCATTCACAGGAAGTAGTACAACAGGAATTGCTGCAAATTTGACAAATCGTCGTTTTCTGGGTATTGACAAAGAAAAAGAGTTTTTAGAAATAAGTAAAAATCGAAAATTAGAAATCGAAAACAAAAAAACAGCCGAAAGTTATCGACAAAAAATTAGCGGTTTTAGCAATAAGAAAGAATTAGAATTTCTTTTAGTAAAAGAATTAGAACCTAAATACAAAACAGAACTAAAACTTGACAAATAAAATGGGCGATCGGCTAACATAGGTTATAAGAAATGGCGGAGTAGCAGTATAATTCAAACTTTTTTAGTTCTCACGAGCGTTATAGGTATTTTGAAAGTTATTCGAACACAATCCGCCACTTCTTATAGCCTTAACCGTTGTGCGACACCCTAAAAAACCGTCCGTAAAAGAACGTTAAAGTGACAAATAACGAAAGAATTAAGATGCTATATCAAAAAAAAACTACCGCTTACAGATAGCGAGTTTGACTTTGTTCTTTAGCATTTTTCCACTAAAAAATCATTATCTTTGCATAATAAATTGATACAGCTAAATGACTTTATCCAAACAAAAATATACAGAACTAATTGACAGCATTGGCTCTACCTTACAAAGAGCAAGGGCAAATGCTGTTAAGGCTGTAAATAATGAATTGGTTAAAGCCAACTGGAAGATTGGTCAATATATCGTGGAATATGAGCAAGACGGACAAGAAAAAGCAAACTATGGAAGTGCTTTATTAACTAACTTAGCGAAAGACTTGAAAGTCAAGTATGGTAAAGGATTTAGTAAAAGTAGTATCTACCTTTGCAGGCTGTTTTACATCAAATATCCAATTTTCCAGACGGTGTCTGGAAAATTGAGTTGGAGTCATTATGCTGAATTGCTAACCATTTCAGACGACTTGGCGAGAAGTTTTTACGAGCAACAATCTATCAAAGAAAATTGGGGAGCAAGAGAAATGAAACGCCAAATTGATTCGGCATTGTTCCAGCGACTTGCATTGAGCAAAGATAAAAAAGGTGTTTTAGCATTATCAGAAAAAGGACAAGAAATAGCAACCTCAAAAGACATTATAAAAGACCCTTACGTTTTTGAATTTCTAGAATTACCAATGGACACTATCGTCAAAGAAAGAGCATTGGAAAAGAAACTCATTGACAATCTACAACAATTTTTGTTGGAACTAGGAAAAGGCTTTTCTTTTGTCAAACAACAATTCAAAATCACACTAGACAACGAACATAATTTCATTGACCTTGTTTTCTATCACCGAATTTTGAAATGTTTCGTTCTCATTGACCTAAAAACAAGAAAAGTGAAACATCAGGACATTGGACAAATGAACCTTTACCTGAACTACTTCAAGGAAGAAGAAAACACCGAAGGCGACAACGAACCGATAGGAATTATTATAGCGGCAGACAAACACGAATACACCGTAAAATATGCAACGGGAGGACTAACTAACAAGATTTTCGTTTCAAAATATCAGTTGTATTTGCCTGACAAAAAACTGTTGGAAGAAAAGGTTAAAGAAATTATTGAGCGATAAAAAAGAAGGGCGACCGCACAACAGCACCTATACGCAAGTGGGGGTTCAGTGTTTCGAAAAAAATTAGTGTTAAATTTGAAGTGCAGTTCTTCGTAGGAAAGTTTGGTGCAAGAAAGTCCCACCTGCGTATAGGTGCGAACCGTTACAAGCAAGACTAACGGACGACACAACAGACCGAAAAAACAAATAATAAAATGGCATTATCACAAGACGAAATCAACGAAAACTTACACTTCAAACAAAAGTGCATACTAAACTTTGACCAAGGGTTTGACTGGGACACTCCAATTTATAGAGTATATCCCATAGACAGATTGACACAAGTATTTAACGACAAGAAAAATACGTTAGTTAAACCTTTAATGTGGGACGACCCGTTTGAAAATTTGGTGTTTCAACAGACAGCGACTTTAACTAATGGACGAACAGTTTCGTTCGACAGTATCCGTGAAAAGTTTTATGGGCAATGTTGGACACTTAACACGGAAGAAACAGATGCTTTGTGGAGAATTTACTCACCTAACAAAGACGGTGTTAGAGTAAAAACAACTTTAAGAAAACTGTTCGACAACTTTTACGACCCAACCTATAAATGGGCTATGATTGCTTTTTATATTGGCAAAATCAACTATGAAACTTCGGCTCAAATTCAAGCCTTTTTTGAAGACCCTGAAAATTTAGAGATGATTTTTGACACAAACGGAGCAGGTTCTGTTCAGACACTTTTAGTAAAACGGACAGAATTTATTCACGAAAATGAAGTGCGACTAATTTATTCAGCTAATAGCGAAACAGACGACACGACAAGCAGAATTTATCAATATAATTTTGACCCTAACTCAATACTTGATGAATTGCTTTTTGACCCACGATTTGACGATGCACTTTTTGCGACTAAGAAAGCAGACTTTATAGCTCAAGGGTTTACAAAAACTATTGACAAATCAAAATTATATCACGTTCCAAACTTTAACTTACGACTTAATCATTGACAATAAACAACAGACATAAAAAAAGCCCAGCTTGTAACAGGCGTTTGGCTCAATGGCGGGTGACGTGGTTAATTGAACGTTCTACCTCGCATAACTTTTGTGGTGTATTGACAGTTTTGTGCTCCGAAATCCGCCACTGCGCCAAGCGCCAAACCGTTATCTGTCATTTCCACAAAACACTATAGCCATACAAAAAGTTGTCAATCATTTTGTTGATAACAATCCTAATGAATCAACATCTAATTCGTGTAAAAGTTGTATTTTTGACAAAATACGTCAAGATATAAACACATTGAAATATTATGAAATTTGTAGAACGGATAAGACAGTTACGAGAAGAACGACAACTACCGCAACGGAAATTGGCAGCAACTTTGGATATTGATACGGCTACCTATTGCAAAATAGAAAAAGGTAAACGACGAGCCAAAGCCGAATAAGTTGTGGTTATTGCCGATTTGCTACAAACGGATAAAGAAGAACTTCTTGCTCTTTGGCTTGCTGAGCAAGTTGCGGAAGTAGTTGATAATGAACAGAAAGTGGCGGATAAGGCAATAAGTATTGCAAAAAAAATGAAAAATAAATATGAAATTATCAAAAAATATCCAAACGAAGGCAAAGAAAAGTATTCATAAAAGTAAATCATCCGACAAATGACAAATTCAACATTCTACACCATCCCCTCATTCATATCCAAAGCCTTTGGTAACAACATTCAACTTTTACCAAGTGTAGATGAGTTGTTTGAAATCGAAATGGCTTATTTAGAATTTAGTTGTCTTTCCAAAGAGCAACTCATAGAACGTTCGGCATTTATAAAATCTATTGATAATGAATACACAAGGCATTATTTGTTGTATTCAAATTATAACGAGGCAATAAACGAAAACAGGTCAGCACAGACTCAAACATATTTTGAAGCAGGGCAATTTTCTACAGGTTACGCCACTCACGGACTTTTTCCATATAGAGGGAAATTCCACCCGCAACTGATTAAAGGATTATTAAATATTTTGGGAGTAGAAAAAGGCGAAACAATTTTAGACCCAATGGCGGGTAGTGGAACTGCTAATGTTGAGGCATCTCTGATGGGTATAAATTCCGTGGCTTGCGATATTAGTCCGTTTTGCCAATTTATGATAAAAGTCAAATATGAATCACTGACGATTGATGCTGACTTACTGGAAGACACTCCATTTGACCATAAAAAGTTATTTGATTTTTTCAAAAAAGGTAATGTTTTACAACGAATTACAGAAATAAAAGATACTAAAAAACAAAAAATATATAATCTTGCCTTTTTAGCGTGGTTAGATGCTTTGGGATATTCAAAGCGTGTAGTACGCTCCAATCATGAACAACTGTTTGAAAAAGTTTTACCACGTTATGTAGAAACCGTAAAATCAACTTTGAGAAATCCATATTATAATCAATGTGAAGTTGGTGCAGTTGAAATTTTACCCAATTCGGAAGCTCTTAAAATAGGCTTGCCTGAAGAAAGCGTTGATTGCGTGATAACTTCGCCACCATATTCATTTGCAATAGATTATGTAGAAAACGACAAAGACCAATTGGATTTTTTAGGCTATGACACAAAAGATCTCAAAAATAAGTTGATAGGATTAAGAGGTAAAAATAAAACAGAAAGACTAAACAACTATTTTGTCGATATGGATAAGGTTTGTACTGAAATTTCGAGAGTACTAAAAAAAGACAAGTATTTTTGTATGATTATAGGCTCAAATACAAATCAGACAGGAGGAATACGATTAGAACAAACTATTATTGAATCTGCAAAAAAATACGACTTGCCATTAGTAAAATCTATTCTTAAACCCATTAAAGGAATGAGAAATACGATGAAAGACGAATATATATTAATTTTCAGGAAAATATAAAAATGAAAAGCGTTGAAGATAAATTTACGACCGTCATTCAGAAAAACACCTTTTATTTCATAAATCAGAAATTTGAGGAAGATTACGAAGGTTATATTATTTCATTAAAAGAAACCTTGTTGATTGTCAAAAACAAAGTCGAGACGGAAGGACTTAGAAAAGAGATTTTTGAATGGCTACTGAAAGAAAAAGAAAACGGCTTGAGAGCTTTATTAGCCTTAACAGGATTTTCAAATGAATATCTAAAACGGCTTACCACTATTATACGAATAGTTGATGACCCAGAACTTAATTCTCTTGTATATAAAGATAAGTGGTATAAAGAAAAAAATCCTGATAATATTTACGAATGGTCAGATAGTACAATTTTAAAAAAGATACAATCTAACGAGCACTTTCGTAAAGGCTTAGTAAATCTTTTCTTTGAAGGGGCTTCTATTCCATTTTTAGCAAATACAATTCCACTTTTTGAGTTAAAAAAATTAAGTATATCCAAACTCAATTTTGAAATTCCTGAATTGATAGATACAATTATTCGCTATAAAGAAAAGGGCAGTTATTCCGGAATGAAAGGCAATAATCCGGAAATAGTAATTGCAGAAATATTGGAAAAATTGGGATTGACTTTCGAAACAGGCGACTTAACAGAACTAATCAGCAATGCTCCTGACAATAAACGAACAATGGATTTTATTATTCCCAACAAAGAAAATCCACTTATCATTGTTGAGAGTTCATTTTTAGCAACAACTTCTTCTGGACAAGGCGACAAATCTAAAACTGAAATTTCAATTGACTCTTTAATCAAAGAGCATTATCCAAAAGCATCTTTTATAGGTTTTATTGATGGCATTGGTTGGTATGTTCGTAAGGGAGATTTGAAACGAATGGTAACGGCTTATGAAGATGTTTTTACGTTCCATAAAGACGAACTACAGAGATTTGAGAAACTATTAATTAAAACATTTAAGAAATGATAGACAAGTATTTAAATAGAATTCTACAAGGCGATTGTTTGAATTTATTTAAAAATATTCCCGACAATTCTGTGGATATGACTTTTGCCGACCCACCCTTTAACTTACAAAAAAAATATACAAGTTATAAAGACAATTTAGAATTTCAAGAATATCTTGACTGGTGTGAAAAATGGATTGCAGAAATGGTACGAGTCACAAAACCAACAGGTTCTATTTTTTTGCACAACATACCCAAATGGCTAACTTTTTTTGCTACTTATCTAAATAAATTTGCTTATTTCAAACATTGGATTTCGTGGGATGCACCCACAGCACCAATGGGAAAATCCTTACAACCAGCACATTATGGTATTTTGTTTTATACAAAAGAAGTAAAGGGAGCAAAAATTCACGAATTACGTTACCCTCATAAGCGCGATAGAAAACAAGGATATTTGTGGAAAGATTATGGCGGGAAGAAAGACGGATTACACCCTTTTGGTCCCTTGGTTTCTGATGTCTGGACAGACATACATAGAATTAAACACAACTCCAAACGTGACCCGCACCCCTGTCAGTTACCATTGCATTTATTAGACAGATTAATATTACTTACAACAGACGAAAATGATATTGTGCTTGATCCATTCTCAGGAACGGGCACAACAGCAATCTCGGCAAAACGGCTCGGCAGAAAATATATAGGTTTTGAACTGGATGAAAAATATGTCGAAATTTCGCAACAGAAATTGGAACAGGTAAAACCAAATTTTAAAATCGGTGAAATTTGGGTAAGTTTTTATTTGCGTGATATTGCTACAATCAGAAATAACGATTGGAATAACTTACAACAATATTTTAATATCCCCAATCCTGCTCGTTCAATAGATTTTCAAAAAACGACTTTGAAAAAGGGAATAGTTATCCCAAATGATTTTGAATATCATACAGAAGCTGAAAAAGAAGTTACAATTGAACAAACAAAAGAAGAAATAATACCGTTATCCCCTACCAAAGTTCCTGATTATTCTGAATCAAAGTCCAAGGTTGGGGTTTATGTCGCAAGAACAAATACAAATAATATAGAAAAGGTAGGAGTATAAATAATTAAAACGACAGATAACATAGGCTAAAATCAAGCGGGCAGAAAGTACCAATTTGAAAGGTATGGCAGTTATTAAACTTCATCGCAGATTGATAGTAACGTACTCTGAAATGCCCGCCAGCTTTTAGCCTCAACCGTTATGCCTCATTCTAAAAAGAAACGTTACATGACAAGGAGTTAATTGACAGAAGGAAACAACGAAAATCTCGCTAAAAAAATGTATTTTTGTATTTTGGAAAATTAAATCAAAATGATAAATAGAGAATACATAACGAAGTTGAAACACAATAACAATAATGACATCGCAAACCTCGTAAAAACTCAGCGAGACGTAGGAAGCATTAACTACATTCTTGAAAATTTGGGACAACTCCCAAGTAATTTTCAGTCTGATTTTTTATATAAACTATTGGATCACCCACATGCACAAGTAAGACTTAATGCTGTTAAAAATATAGGAAAATTAAAAGAAAATTCAGATGTAAATGCTCTTTTAGAACTTTATAACAGAGAAACAGATACGGGTGTTCGTAGAGAGATTGTTTCTGCTATTGGACGACAAAGAAAAAGCACCAACAAATCTTTGCTATACAAATTTTTGAGTGACACTGACCCCAAAATAATTTGCCAAGCTATTCGTGGATTACTTGTTTTTGAAAATGACAAAGACGTTGAAGAACATTTACGACCGCTTGTAAACCATGAAAATGAAATGGTAAGAACCGTTATTTATAAGGAGTATTTTGCTAAAGAAAAAAAACAAAAATCGAACTTACCTCATATTGAAACATACGAATTTCTTAAAAATGTAGTTGTTAATGCTGATGTTTTGGAAGCATTGAAATATGTACCTAACGAGAGTGTTCATTTAACATTCACATCACCTCCATATTATAATGCTCGTGATTATTCCATTTATCCAAGTTATCAAGCATATTTAGATTTTTTAGATAAAGTTTTCCAAGAAACTCATAGAATAACAAAAGAAGGACGCTTTTTAATTGTTAACACTTCACCTATCATTATTCCTCGTGTCAGTCGCTCTCATTCAAGTAAACGATATGGCATTCCTTTTGATTTGCATCCTTTTTTAGTGAAAAATGGTTGGGAATTTATTGATGATATAATTTGGCTTAAACCTGAGGCAAGCGTAAAAAATCGTATTGGTGGATTTATGCAACACCGTAAACCATTGGGATACAAACCAAATTCGGTTACGGAATATTTAATGGTTTATCGCAAATCAACGGAAAAACTATTAGATTGGAATATGCGAAGTTATGATCCAAAAATAGTAGAAGACAGTAAAGTCGCAGATGGTTATGAAACAACAAATGTATGGAGAATTGACCCTTGTTTTGACAAAGTTCATTCAGCCATTTTTCCGGTTGAACTTTGTAAACGCGTAATTCAATATTATTCATACAAAGGAGACCTAATTTTTGACCCATTTGGAGGAAGTGGAACAGTCGGACGAACAGCAAAAGCATTAGAACGACTATTTTTTCTAACAGAGCAGGAACCAAAATATTTTGAATATATGCAATCAAAACAAAAATACCAATCTATATTTAAAGAGAGAACAACAAGATTTTTAACCTTAGAGCAATTTAAAGAAATAGCAAAATGACATTGACAGAGCAAATAGTAAAAAACATAATTACTCGCGTGATTAAATCGCAAGACTATCGTATCGAAATTGTAAATTTGATCAATGCCGAATTCCTTCAATTTGCAGTTAATTTTTTCAAGAAAATAGCTTATGCAAAGTTAGATTCAAAAGAAATTACAATTGATTGGTATAAAAAAGCATTTATGGACGAGGCATTGCCTTCTGATGACATTGCTATAAATTCAGGTCTTAATAAAAAGACAATTAGCAATATGTATGGTACAGCGACAAAAACAATCGTTATAGAAGCAGCAAACGAACATTTTGAGAGTTTATATCAAAATATTCAATCGCTCATCGAAATGGAAAATGAAATTGACCTGACGTTGACAATTAAAATGAAAGGTGTTTCTGTTGATTTGAATGTATCTGAAAGTTTGGTTGTTATCAACACTTTGGCGGTTAAACGTGCTGCTTTACGTGGTGGTTTATGGAGTACAGCAGGCAAAAGTGCCGAAAAATATTTGATGCTAACTTTATGTAAAATGTATCAAGTTCCCGAAATCAACTATAATGCTTCTTATTTTGTAAAAGACAAAGGGAAAAAAGTAGATAGGGAAATTGATTTTTATTTGCTCAACAATGGCAAAGAATACTTATGTGAAGTTAAACTAATGGGCAAAGGAAACCCCGAAAGTGCAGATGCAATAATTGCTCGTGATAGTAACGTGTTTGTTGCCGATACGCTCTCGCAACAAAACAAAAATCAGTGCGACCAATTGGGCATTCATTGGGTAGCATTGAGGGATAAAGACGGATACAAACGATTTAAATTAGCTCTTGAAAAATTAGATATTCCATATACAGATTACAATGGTAATTTAAACGAGGATTTACCGAGAATTTTGGATGGATTATTTTGAAAATGGTATAAACGAGGCATAACATAGGTTATAAGAAATGGCGGAGTAACAGTACAATTCAAACTTTTTTGTTCTCACGAGCGTTATAAGTATCTTGAAAGTTATTCGAACACAGTCCGCCACTTCTTATACCCTCGACCGTTAGGTGCAAGTGTAACGAAACCCACCAACGAAAACGAATGGCAGCCAATACAAGCAATAACAAAAAAAGCAGTACGACAACCCTTGACAACGCAAAATTCGGCTTATAGGTCAAAAAAATCCTACTTTTTGACCTATACACCTTATTTTAGATTAGAATATTGTTTTTAATTCTTTTTTTATGCAATTTTGCGGAAAATTAGAAGTAAATAAAAGTGAACTTTTGGCAATTAAGAAATCAATTTTACGACTTGATATGTTTCAATATAAATCAAGTTTACGCGTGGCAACCAAATTTTGATAAAAACAATCTCACTCGTTGGGTAAAACAAAATTTGCTCGTAAAATTGCGTAATTCGTGGTATAGTTTTCCTGATTATGTAAAGACGTCTAATATTCAACATTTTGTATCGAACAAAATTTATAGTCCTTCGTATGTCAGTCTGCATTCTGCGTTGGCATTTTATGGTATTATTCCCGAAGCAATCGTACAGACAACCGCTGTAAGTTCGCTAAAAAAAGCAAATTTTGAAAATAGTTTCGGCTCATTTTCGTATCAGCAAATTTTACCCGAATTGATGTTCGGAAATGAACAAAAAAGGTTTCTAAATAAACATAGTCTGTTTTTTGCTACCCCTGAAAAAGCGATTTTGGATTTGTTGTATCTTTATCCACAGTACAATAGCGAACAAGAAATCATAGAATTGCGTTTTGATGAAGAATTTATGCAAGAAGAATTGAACGTAGAGCGTTTGAATGAATTTACAGAAAAATTTCAGTCAAAAGCATTAAGAAATAGAGTTGATTTACTTTTAAAAATTCACGATTTATGCTAAATTTGGAACAAATACAAAATTATTTTCCGCCACAAATCAGGGAAAATCCTGCCCACAAAAAATACATTGTAAAAGAATACATTCAACTGATGATTTTGAATTTCTTGGCAACTTCAAAATTTGTAAAAAAAATTGCTTTTATAGGCGGAACAAACTTGCGTTTAGTGAAAGGAATTGACCGATTTTCAGAAGATTTGGATTTTGATTTCAAGAATTTTGATGCCGAAGATTTTTCAGAAATGTCGCAAGCGATTTTGACTTTTATACAACGGTCGGGCATACGAGCAGAAACAAGGGAAAAACAAAGTGAGAAATTAACGGCATTTCGCTCGAGAATTTATTTTCCTGAATTGTTGTTTGAATTGGGATTGTCGGCATATAAGGAAGAACGGTTTTTAATTAAAATTGAAAGTCAAAATCAGGAATTTGAATATACGCCTCAAATGGCTACCATTAGCAGTTGCGGTTTTTTTATGTCGTTTCCTGTTCCGCCCGACGACGTACTTTGTGCAATGAAATTGTCAGCATTGCTCTCACGTGCAAAAGGACGCGATTTTTATGATGCTTTGTTTTTGCTTTCTCAAACAAAACCGAATTACGATTTTCTTACTAAAAAACAGGATATTCACAATCTAACGGAGCTGAAAGCAAAATTAATAGAAACTATGGAAATAATTGATTTACAGCATAAATCCAAAGATTTTGAACATTTACTGTTTAATAAGGAAAATAAAGATAAGATTTTGATGTTCTCTGATTATATAAGGAAAATGAATTGAGAAATGGCAAATTACCTGCACCTAACATCGGCCATATGCAATGGCGAGACGAGTACGCTATATTAAAATTTTCAGTAAATTTGCACCGAAGTACTTTGTACAAACGGCGTGCGTAAATTTCGCCACTGCATATAGCCTTCACCGTTGTGCGTCAGCTACTCAAAAACACAGCGTAATTTGGAGATAAAAAAAGGATAAAATTTTTGAAAAAATATTTTCGTGTTTTCTTGCGAATAAAAACGAAAAAATGAGTACCTTTGTGTCGTTGATTTTACAAATCGATAAATAAAAAAATCAAATGAGCAAACGAAGTAAAGACACAAACACTATAACTCAAAACATGTCAAAAATCCAAAAAGGGCAAGAAATTTCAAATATAAAGGAATTTGATAAGGCAAAATTATTCAAGGTTAATCAATATTGGGAACGAAAATAAATTTTCTTTACGAGTTAATTCGTGTTTTTACCAGAATAAAAACGAAATCAAAACTAGAAAATGACTAAAAGCATTACAGATATAGTAACAGAAAATATTGAACTATTTACTTACGGCTATGTTTTTTCCGCAAGCGATTTTCCTGTTGATGTAACCAAACAGAAATCTGTCAATAAAGTGTTGGAAAATTTGACAAAAGCAGGGGAAATTCGCCGATTATCGAAAGGAAAATATTACAAAACAAAGCTAACCGAATTTGGCGAACTTATGCCAGACAGCTACCAAATTGTCAAAGATTTGCTCGAAGAAAACGGCAAACTAATAGGATATATTACAGGTTATCAGATTTTTAATGAGTTAGGTTTGACCACACAAGTTTCTGCTATTTTGCAAATAGGAACAATCAAAGACAAAAAAAACACGAAACGAGGCTATTACAGAATAAAATTTGTAAAACAATGGAATACAATTACAAAAGAGAATATTCCGCTATTACAACTACTTGATTGCTTGCGTTTCTTCAAAAAAATTCCTGATACAACGCCAACAGAAAGTTGCCGAAGATTACTGTATTTATTGTCAAAACTAAATGAAAACGAAAAAAGTAAAATTAAAAAACTTGTATTAAAATATACACCTCAGGCAATTGCTTTACTTGGTGCAATGCTTGAAACGCTTAATCCTAATGAAGATGTTGAAATATTACGTAAATCGCTTAATTTTCAAACATTTTATGATTTGTCTATTCCTCATGAGGTTTTGTCCACTCAAAAAAAATGGAACATACGATGAAGCTACATGAGAACCAAAAATTGTTTATCCAACTACTCAATTTTTCGGCAAACACACTAAAAATCAGACCCGAATTTATTGAAAAGGACTATTGGATTACCCATGCGTTACAACGAATGGCACAAAACGAAAATGCCGATATAGTTGTTTTCAAAGGTGGCACTTCACTATCAAAAGCCTATCATTTAACCAATCGTTTTTCGGAAGACATTGATATTGCAGTCGTTGATACAGATTCGTTTTCAAAAAATCAGCTTAAAATGCTTATTAAACGACTTGCAAAGGATATGGCTACCGATTTGCAAGAAATCGTAATACCAAATGTAACAAGCAAGGGATCACGTTTCTATAAAGCTATTTATCAATACCAAAACTTGGTTGGATTAACTTCATCCGCAGTAAAAACAGGACAGCTTTTAATAGAAATAAACACGTATGCTAATCCATATCCATACATTAAACAGAAGTTTTCTTCATTTCTTGCAGATTATCTTACAACGATAAATCGCCAAGATTTGATAGAACAATATGATTTAAAACCATTTGAAATTAACGTTTTAGACAAGAAACAAACTCTTGTGGAAAAGTTAGTTTCACTTATTCGTTTTTCGTTTGAAGATGATGTTGTTAAATCCATAGCATCAAAAATCCGCCATTTTTACGATTTGTATTACTTGGCAAACGACAAAGAATGTGCGGAATATTTGCAGTCTTCTGAATTTAAAAAAGATTTATCGGAATTGTTAATCCACGACCAGCAAGAATTTGACAGACCCTACGGATGGCAAACAAAAACGATTAAAGAATCGCCATTATTTAAAGAATTTTCTACTCTGTGGACAATTTTAAGTGTGGTTTATCAAAATGAATTGGCACCGTTAGCATTTTCTGAGATACCCGATGAGAAATTAATAGCAGAAAGTTTTATGAAAATATTAAAACAATTACAAAAATAAAAACGACCGAACGCACAACATAGGTTATAAGAAATGGCGGAGTAACAGTACAATTCAAACTTTTTAGTTCTCATGAGCATTATAAGTATCTTGAAAGTTATTCGAACACAATCCGCCACTTCTTATACCCTTTACCGTTGTGCGACACCCTAAAAAACCGTCCGTAAAAGAACGTTAAAGTGACAAATAACGAAAGAATTAAGATGCTATATCAAAAAAAAACTACCGCTTACAGATAGCGAGTTTGACTT
>Ga0208195_1001016_pt1 | contig 32772 bp, 27 predicted proteins | sample AD_UKC077_MetaG_FD_184441 | JGI IMG/M metagenome (GOLD analysis project Ga0208195, IMG submission 184441) | Active sludge microbial communities of municipal wastewater-treating anaerobic digesters from USA - AD_UKC077_MetaG (SPAdes) (version 2) | ecosystem: Engineered > Bioreactor > Anaerobic >... | reverse complement strand
TTTGATTTAAAAGAGGAGCTAAACTTTTTTCTTGAACTTCTTTCCATAAGACAACTTTTAATTATTTATACGTTAAATTTTTAATTTTGTTGTCCTAAAAAAGGGACCATTATAGTTGTTTTAATAAAGCATTCCGAATAACCAAAGCGGAATTTTATTTTTATGTCCTATTTCAATATTATCAGCAACTATAAAGCTGTTTGGAATGTCTTTAATTTGATTGTATGTTTTATTTTTACCACCAATTTCAAATATGTAATCGTTTACCATAAAATCGCCATTTCGTGCAAGCACAAGATTTTCAACAGCACTAACTTGATTTACAAAAAATGTTTCTCTCATACTACCTATATTTGTATTACCGTATAAATATGACAAATTTGTATTATTAAGTAAAATTTTATCTGGTTTTGTTAAATCACCTATAGTTTTATTTTCATATGATACTAAATTTAACATTTTTGCATTTGCCAATAATGTTAAATATTTAAGAGTATTGTTTCTATTAGTATCTATAGTTTTAGCTAATTCTGTAATATTTGGAGTATAAGGAACTAAAGCTGCAAGAGTTGCCAATAATCTTTTCAATTTATATCTAGATTCAAATCCAATATTTTCAATTGCCGAAATATCCACATCAATTACATTATTTATTGCTTCTTGTAATTTTCTTTCATATTTTTTAAGTCCCTCTCTATAAAAAAGATAATAACCATTTTTTAAGTATTTTTTAAATAATGGTATTATTTTCACATTTTCTGTAATTTGGAATGCTATTTCTTGGTGATTTTCAAGAATTTCTTCTAGCGAAAGCACAGGAAAATCTCCTACTTTTTCAAAATTCAAAAATTCTCTAAAAGATAAGCATTCTAACACTTCATACACCACCCTTCTTGATAAATCTACCGTTGATTTATAAATTTGCAAAAGCGATGAACCAGTAAATACAATTTTCAATTTTGGAAAACTGTCGTAAATATTTTTTATTTCAATTGCCCAATTTGGATAATGATGAATTTCATCTAAAAACAAATGTGTTCCTCCGTTCATATAAAATTCATCAGCCAAGTCAAAAATCGTGTGCTTAGCAAACCAAGTATTGTCTAAACTTACAAAAAGTGCAGCTTCTTTTTTATTTGCAAAATTCATTTTTATATGTTGCAATAAAAGCGTAGTTTTTCCAGCGCCTTTTGCTCCTATCAAGGCAATACAACGCTCATTCCAATCTATATCTGAATAAAGATAACGAAGTTTACCCACTTCTGTTTCTTGAAATAAACGCAAATATATTTTCACTAAACTATCCATAAAATTATTTTTTTACAAAGATACAAAATGTTTTATTAAAATAACAAATTTTAAATGTTTTTGTTTCTTATATAAAACATTTTATAGATATAACGTTTTATATATTAAACATTTTTATATTAAATATGTTTCTTTTAAAAAACATATTTAATCTACTACATCTATATTTTCCACAAAACTAAAGCAACAATATAATTATAATAACAAACAATAATGTGTCCATGTCAATTCTTTACGCAATGCGTAAACATTTGGATTTTTTCGCAAATTGTTTCTTTTAAGAAACAATTATAAAACAAAAGTGTTTCATAAAAGAAACACTTTTAGTTTAACACAGGGCATATGTTTTATAAAACTTAAAAACCAACCACCTCACAACAAGGCAGTTAGCTTTTCAAATTATATATTTTTCAAAATTATGCTTTTGGAATATTTTTCAAAACGTCTAATAAATGTTCATACCACATTTCTACAGTTTTGATTTCAATTCTTTCATCTGGTGAATGTACACCTCTTAGTGTAGGACCAAATGAAATCATATCTAAATCTGGATATTTTTCTAAAAATAAACCACATTCTAAACCTGCATGAATTGCTCTAACTACTGGTTTCTTTCCAAAAAGTCTTTCATAAGATTTTTCTGCAATAGTTAATATTTCTGATTTTGGGTTTGGTGCCCAACCAGGATAGCCATCGCCAATTTTAACATCTGCACCTGCAAGAACAAAAACAGATTTAACCATATTGTTAATATCTTTTTTACCAGACTCTACAGAACTACGCTGACTTGTAACAACTTGAATTTTGTTGTCAACAAATTTTACAGAAGCTAAATTATTAGAAGTTTCGACAAAACCAGGAATTGCTGGACTCCAAGCATGAACTCCATGAGGACAAGCATAAACAGCATTTATTAAATTGTTTTGTGTTTTTAAATCAATTACAAATTCTGGCATTTTTGCAGATTCTAAACTTAAATTTATGTTTTTTTCTGTCAAAACAATTTCATTAACAATATTTTTCTTAAATATTTCAAATTCTTTCTTTAAAGCTTGTTCGTGAGATTTATCAATTGTAAAAACAAATTCTGCTTCGCGTGGAATTGCATTGCGTTTGTTTCCTCCGTCAAAAATAGAAAGACGAGCATTAAATTTTCCGTTAATTATATTTAAAAATCTATTTGCAATTTTATTTGAATTGCCAAAACCTTTATGAATTTCGTCTCCACTATGTCCGCCTTGCAAACCATTTACAATAAATTTATAAGCTAAATGATTTTGTGGAACATTTTCTTTTTTATAGTCAAAATTTGCAACTAAATCGATACCCCCTGCACAACCGATAAAGATTTCGCCTTCATCTTCAGAATCGAGATTTAGTAATATTTTTGACTTAAAAAAACCTTCTTCAATTTCAAATGCACCTGTTAGTCCTGTTTCTTCATCAACTGTAAACAAGCATTCTATTGGACCATGCACTAAGTTATTGTCAGTAAGAATTGCCATAGAAGCAGCTATTCCAATACCATCGTCAGCTCCAAGGGTTGTTCCTTTTGCTTTAACCCATTCTCCATCTATATAAGGAGTGATTGGATCATTATCAAAATCAATTACTGTATCTTTATTTGCTTCGCATACCATATCAACGTGGCTTTGTAAAACTACAGATTTTCGATTTTCCATTCCTTTTGAGGCTGGTTTACTAATTAAAACGTTTCCAATTTTGTCTCTTTTTGCTTCTAAATTATTTTTCTTCGCAAAATCCAATAAAAAAGCAATGATTTTTTCTTCTTTTTTTGATGGACGTGGAACTTTTGTAATTTCCTCGAAATAATTCCACACATTTTTTGGTTCTAAATTTCCTAAAATACTCATAATATTAATATTTTTTATAATTTTGGCTAAAATTACAAATTTATTTTTAAAAAATTTAATAAATGCGAACTCTATTTAAGACAAAATATAAAATTTTCTTGATTCTAATGATAATCTTATTGAATCTGAGCTATTTTTCGTCATGTAGAAAAAAACATTATAATCATTTTTCGGGAACAATATATAATTTATCTTCAAACCATGGTGTTGAAGGTGCAAAAGTCATTTTAGAAGCTTCAAAAATTGTTTCGGGAAGTTTAAATAATACTTTTCACAAAATTGCAGAAACGCAAACAGATGCTGAAGGAAAATATTTAATCGAAATTGAACAGGAACTTTATATTAAATTTAGAATTAGAGTCGAAAAAGACGGTTATCACAGTTATTTTAACGAGTTTGAGCCAAGCGAGCAAATTGCCGAGTATAACAACGATTATCCACTTGCTCAAGTTTCGTTTTTAAAAATAAAATTAAAAAATAATCCACCTTCATATTCAGATGATTTACTAAAAGTAAAAGTTGAAGGAATTAATAAACTTTGCACAGAATGTTGTGATGAAAACTTCGTTTTATTTGAAGGAAAAGATATAGACACTGAATTTTTCTGCAATACCGTTGGTGGAGATACTGTTAGAGTAAATTTTATTACTACAATTTCAAGTAGCACTAATTTTTCAACAAGAACATATTACTGCACTCCCGGCGAAGTGGTTGAAGACTATTTTTATTATTAAAAATTTATGCAAAAGTAAATTTCGGAAAAGTGAAATAAAAAGTAGTTCCTTCATTTTCTACAGACTCAACAGTGATTTTTCCACCTAAAAGTTCACTATATGCTTTACAAATAGACAAACCTATTCCAGCTCCTTTGGTTTTGTTTGTCAATTTATTATCTATTTGAGTAAAACGATTAAATATCTTTTCAAGATTTTCTGGACAAATCCCTACTCCTGTATCTGAGACATAAAACTCGATTTCGCTAACATTTATCTCTTTGTAACCAAATTCAACTTTACCTTTTTCTGTATATTTTAAAGCATTACTAATTAAATTTGTGATAACTTGTTTTATTTTAACTTTATCTGACACACATAGCAAGCTAGATGAGTTAGCTTTATTAAATATCAATTCTACATTAGGATTTTTCAAGACATTATTGTGCCAATATGTATAGACTTCATCTAATAATTCATTTAAGTTAAAAGATGTTATATTTTTCAACATTGTTCCACTCTCAATTTTTGAAAGTTCAATAATATCATCAAGAACTGTTAGTAGTTGATAGCAACTGTTTTGAATTATGTTTACATATTCATGTTTTTCATTTTCATCAATATCATATTTTAATAAATCTGCGAAACCAATAATTGCATTCATAGGAGTTCTAACCTCATGACTCATATTAGCTAAGAAAGCGGTTTTTAAACGTTCGCTTTCTTCAGCTTTTTGTTTAGCTATTTCATATTTATTAAGCAATTCCATTCTCGCAGTAATATCTCTAATAACCAATAAAACAGTAGTTTCATTCAAATAAACCAAACGAGCATCAAAATACAATTTTCTTGATTTTTGTAAATATGCATTAGAGTATGTAAAACTTTCTATTTGTTTGTTTTCCACGACTTTACCAACATTTTCCTTAAAGAAAGTTGTCAAATCTTTTGAAAAAACTTCTTCAATATTTTTATTTATAAAATCTTCTGGCTTAGGTTCTTTACAAAAACTTTTATAATTAGAGTAAAATTCAATTATATTTCCATTTTTTTCAACAGTTACAATAATATCAGGAACTGCTTTCAATAAAGCTTCTCTATGCAAATTCAACTTATCTGCATTTTCTTTTGCTTTTAAAAGCTCTTTTTTTGCTCTTTTTTGTTCTGTAATGTCTTTTATAATTGTAATTACGTGTTGTTCTCCATCTATTCTTGCTGAAAAAGAAGACACTTCAACATTTAAGTATTCATTATTAGCCGCAACTATCAATTCTTCTCTAGTGTCAACATTTTCATCATATAAAATTGTATTTTTAATTCTGTTTTGTACAACTTTATGCAAACTTCGGTGAATAAAATCATAAATATTCCTACCAATAAGTTCTGATTTATCTTTTACATTTAAAGTTTTGCACATTGCCTTATTTGCATAAACGATTATAGAGTTTTTATGTATCACAAATCCTGTTGGCAATAACTCTATTAAAGTTCTATATTTTTCTTCGCTTTCAATAAGAGCTCTTTCTTTTTGCTTTTTATCATCAATATTTTCAACTGTTCCTTCTATACATAAAATTTCACCTTTTTCATTTTTAATAGCACGCGCACTTTCTCTTATGTTAATTAATGTTCCATCTTTTTTCTTCCAAACTGTTTCAAGACCACTTATTATATCATTTTTTTCTAAAGTTTTAATAAATTTTTCTCTCTCTTTTTTATTTACCAACTCATCTTTTACAATATTAAATCTTTGTATATCTTTTAAATTCAAGTAACCCAACATTTTAATTAAAGCTGTATTTACTTCCAAAATATCGCCATTAGTATTTGTTTTATAAAGTCCTATTGTTGTTGCATCAAACAAATTCTCCAAATTATTAAAATGCTCACTTAACTTATTGTATTTACTTGTTAATTTTTGAATTTCTTCAATTAGATCCTGTTTGCTTAATTTTTCGTAATCCATTTTTTTATAATTAGTTTTGTTTATAAATTTATTTCACCTCATTATTTAATGCTTCTAAAAACTTTCCTGCAGTTTTATAAAAATATCTTTTATTTTTAAAAGCCATCACTCGTTTAAACCCACCTACAATATCTCCTAAAAATACTTCGTCTAAATCATACAAATCTTTTTCTTTCACATCATAATTTATAACAGGAATATTTATTTTTTTTGCAAGCCTAACGACAATATCTATAAACACTTTGCTAGAATTATTTACAAATCGAGTTGGTAAAATTAAATTTTCATTTTTCACAAAAAAAACAGAAGAATTTAAACTTTTAATAATATTTCCATTTTTATCACAAAGTAAAAAGTCATCGAGAGTTTCTAATTTTTGATGTAATAATAATTCTCCGCTAAATCTTGGTGTAAAATCAAATTCAAAACTATATTCAGGAATAATATAATCTTTATAAACACCAATTTTTAATCCACTTGCAAGATCAGGATAATATTCACTTTCGAGAGCTTCAACAGAAATTATAATAGAACAAGAATTATCAACAGTATCATTTCTAAAAACTATTATACGTGCTTTAAATCCTTTGTAAATTCTGTTTTTTTGCAATAAAAGTTCTAAGTCGGTAAGTATGCTAGATTTTCTATGCAAAATAGATTTTTTAAATTTTAAACTTTTTAAAGATTGAATAAAATAATCAAAATATTCATCTTCGAAAAATGCTCTTGAAGAATTTCCACGTATTTCAAAATTAAAGGAATCGCCAAAAATTAGTCCTCTATTGTTGTATGAAATACAGGATTTTTCTGAAAGTTGGATATTGCCATCTATAGAAACATATTTAGCCATATAATCCTCCTATAATTTGTTTGCAAATTTCTAAAATATTTTCATTTGGCTCAATTTGAATTCCTTTAATTCCACATTTTGAAGCAGCTATAATATCTCGCTCACTATCACCTATCATAAAAGAATTTTCAACATCTATATCATAAATCTTTATAGCTTTTTCAAACAACAAAGACCCAGGCTTACGACATAAACACTTCCCATAGTCATGATGGTGAGGACAAAAATAAAAATCATCTATTTTAGTATCAAATTCTGCCAAATACATGCAAAATTTAATGTGCATTTCTAAAACATCTTCAGCCGTATATAAAGATTTTGCAATTCCTCCTTGATTTGTAATAACAATAACTAAAAAATCATTATCTTTCAACAACTTCACCGCTTCACCAATGCCTTCATTAACAACAAACTCATCAGCATTTGTAGTATAACGCCCACGCTCACGATTAATTACACCATCTCTATCAAGAAAAACCGCTTTATTCATTTATCTAAATTTTATATTAACACATTCATATTTCATAATTCTCAATTCATCTTCACACTCAACATTATTCAAATCCAAAATCCAAAATCATAAATCCAAAATCATAAATCCAAAATCATAAATCCAAAATCATAAATCCACAATTCTTCATTCTTAATTCTTCATTCATAATTAGTTAAAATTTATCAGCCTCACATAAAAATATTCCCACAATTCAGGTTTAAGAACCAAAGGAAACACAAAACCATAAACAGCACCCCAAAAATGAGCGTCATGTCCAATATTATCTTTGCCCCTTTTTGCCATTTGATAAGAATAAATTAAATATATCGCACCAAACACAATTCCAGGTATTGGCAATATTCCAAAAAAATAAACTTTATTCCATGGATTAAAAAATATACTTGCAAACACAACTGCCGAAGTTGCTCCTGAAGCTCCGACAGCAGAATAGTAATAATTATCTTTGTGCTTAATTATACTAAACAAAGCAGAAACAGCTATTGCAGACAAATAAAAAAACAGAAACATTAGATTTTTAAAGTCTCCCCATAATATATCGAAATATTGTATTACCACCGAACCGAAAGACCAAAAAACCAACATATTTATTATTAAGTGTGCCCAATTTGCATGTAAAAAGCCATGTGTTATAATCTGGTAATATCGTTTACGATGCACAACTTCGTATGGACTTAGTAAAAACTTGCGAAAAACATCTTCTCGTTGCCAAGCTCCATAAGTGAAGATTGCTGTTACTATAACTATAATTAATACAATATTGCTTGTCATTTAAACTAGTGTAAAATTTTATATAAAAGTTCTTTACTTAAATCAGCATCAGAAATTGAGACTGCTCCCACTCCTTTTAGCTTCATATCTGCTTCTCGTAAATACGAAACTATCTGAATTAATTTAGACATTGGATAATTTCTCATCGCTATTAAATATTCCTCAGCAAAATATGGATGAACACCTACAGCATTTGCAACAGATTGCTTTGACTTATCTTGTAACATATGAAGTTTTATTATTTTAGTAAAATAATCAAAAAGTCGATTTACTGTTGCGAATAAAGGATTAGCTCTTGGGTCTTTACTAAAATAATCTAAAATTTGATAACATTTTAGTTTATCTTTTAAACCAATTGCTTTTTGAAGTTCAAAAATATTATAATCTCTATTTATTCCGATATTAAAAGCAATATCTTCTTTTGAAATTTGCTTGTCTTTTTCTTGAGTTATTACGAATTTTTTAATTTCATTTGAAAGTCTGCTTAAATCAGCTCCAATACTTTCGTAAAATAAACGTAATGCTTCTGTATGAATACTCAAGCCGTTTTCTCTTAAAGTTTTTTCTATCCAAGGATAAACTTGATTTTCATACAAGCGTTTTGATTCAAAGACTACAGCATTTTTACTTAATAAATTAAAAACCTTTAATCTTCTATCTATTTTAGCTGTATTTTTAAAACTCAACACTAAAATTGTTGAATTTACTGGATTTTGAACATAAGGCTCCAAATTTTTAAAATCTTTTAAATCTTGAGCTTCTTTTAAGATAACAACTCTATAATTTGCCATCATGGGAAAAGCTCGCGAAAGTTCAATCAAATTTGTGGCAGTTACATCTTTTCCGTAAACCACATCTTGATTAAAAGCTTTTTCTGTTTCGGTTAGGACATTTTGCTGAATATAATTAGTTAATTCATCAATAAAAAATGATTCTTCACCATAAAACAAATAAATTGGCTTGTAAATTTTATTTTTTAAATCAGCTAAAATCTGTTCAAAATCCATAATTTAATTTTTAGTTTTACAAAAATAGAAAAACTTATCGTTATTTAAATCTAAAAATAAAAACTTTAAAGATTTTATTTAGTTCAAAACAATAAAAAACTGAAAATGAGGAAGTTATTTTTTAAAGAAAGAAAACTAATAAAAGTTTGTTTTACAAATTATTTATAGCTTGCATTAAAGTTTCTTTATTTTGCACTCCAAGAGCTTTAAAAACTATTTGATTTTCTTTAAAAATCATTATAGTAGGAATAGATTGAATTCCATATCTTTGAGAAAGTTCAAGCTCTTTATCAATATCAACTTTTATAACTTTGATTTGTCCACCTAACTCTCTTTCTAATTCATCAATGATAGGTGCTTGTATTTGGCAAGGTTTACACCAAGTGGCATAAAAATCCACCAAAACAGGTGTGCTACCTGCAATGGCTTGGTCGAAAGAGCTTGTAGGTTGTGATTTTTCAATATGTCCTACACTAATATCTATTCCTAAATCTCCTAAGGCATTTTTTAAAACTGTGGTATTTTGCACTCCTACTGCTTTAAAAACAATTCTATTTTCTTTAAAAATCATTATTGTTGGAATAGATTGAACTTCAAACCTAGCTGCTAAAGCTTGCTCATTGTCAACATTAACTTTAATAACTTTAATTTGCTCGCCCAATTCTTTTGCTAAATCATCAATAATAGGTCCTTGAATTTGACAAGGCTTACACCAATCAGCATAAAAATCAACTACCACAGGAATACTGCCTTCAATAGCTTGGTCGAAAGCTGATTTTACTATTTCTTTTTCTTCTTTAGTTTTGTTTTTCTCATCTTTTTTATTTGATGAACCACAAGATAGCACAGCAAAAGATAGTGCTAAAATCATTAGTAAATTAAGTGTTTTCTTCATATTAGATTAAGTTTATTTTTTATCTATATCATTTTCATTAAGTTCAGCTTTTTTCTTAGCTGGAATAAATAAACCACTTATTAAATAGCCTAGTACCAATCCATAAAGCGAACTTAAATACCATTTCGACTGAATTGGACAAGTTCCTGATGCACAACCAACATATTTCCAATAAAGCAAGCCTGCTATTCCACCTAAAACAGTAAGCACAATTCTAAAAACAAGTTTCTTTCTAAATGTATTCATTTTAAATCTATTCATTCTTCAAAATTTGTTTTCTAAACAAATATACTTAAAATATGTTTTCAAATATATACTTAAAATTTGAAATTAACATTTTTTAAAGAAACAAAATTTTTTAAAACATATTTAGCAACAATCTAAATAAGTATTTTTGCAATTTATTACTTGAGTATGGATATTAAAAGTGTTTTAATTGATTTAGACAAAACTTTATGGGATTTTGACACAAATTCAAACGAAACAATTGAAGAACTGTTTTACAAATTCGAAGCAGATAAATATTGCAGTTTTTCGGACTATATAAAAAAATACAGAGAAATAAACAATCAGCTTTGGGAAGATTACAGAAATGCAAAACTTGAAAAAGACATTTTAATTTGGTCTCGTTATTATTTAAGTTTAAAACACTTTGGTCTTGATAATAAAGAGCTTGCACAAGAAATGGGACAGCAATATTTAAAACTTAGTCCAACAAAAACAAAACTTATTCCCCACAGCATTGAAATTTTAGAATATTTACAGAAAAAATATAAAATTTATCTTGTTACCAATGGCTTTATAGAAGTACAATATACTAAAGTAAGAAATTCTAAAATTGAGAAATATTTCGACAGAATTTTCACTTCCGAAGAAGTTGGTTACAATAAACCACATCAGCTTTTTTTTGACTTTGTTCTTAAAAACACAAACTCAACTCCCGAAAACTCAATAATGATTGGCGATGATATTAATGTTGATATTATTGGTGCAGCAGAAAATGGCATTAAAACAATTTGGTGTAATTTTAATAATGAAACAAGCGATTTTAAACCAGATTTTGAAGTGAAAAATTTGTTAGAGATAAAAGATATATTGTGAAAATCACACGTTTACACACTCTCCCCCGCTCGCTCGAAACTGTATTCTCAAGAATACAATTTCAATAATATTTTGTATTTTCTAAAATACACTATCACTTTTATCGATTTGTGATTGTATAATAAATTAAATTTGTATAGGTAAAATACTACGCATGCGCAGTATCTACTATACTGCATAATTTATTGAATTTCAATCATTTAACTAATTTCTCTAAAAACAACTACTTTATGAACTTTACAAACTTTACAAACTTTTAACTGAATTAGTCCCTTACACAACGAACAGAAAAGCCAGACTCACTGTAATAGTAGTTCCTAGTAACATTACTGTTATTGAAGTACAGGTACCGATACCAAGCATCATTGGTACCCTTCTCGGTAGAAGACCACCAATAACCGATTTGTCCAATATGGTGGAAATTTCCATAGCTGCCACGGCCGCCACCCGGAAGAGCTGTAAAGCCAGATTCGTTATTAGCACCCTCATTTGGACTTTGCCAATGATCATATCCTGCTTCTTTAAGTTTTCCACCTTCAACTGTACCTCGCAAACCTGTAGAATTTGCATCTGTCTCTGACATTCCTAAATACATCTCAAGCTGTTGCCATTCAGCATCGCTTGGTAAATGCCAACCTTCAGGACAAATACCTTGTACACCACTCGGTATAGAATTACTACTTCCTGCTCCAGCCATAGCTGCTGTCCAATTATATAATACTCCATAAGTAGCATAATTTTCTGTTGCTTTAGCTTCTTCAACATCAGTACCATCATAACCATAAACATAATAATAAGCCTCAGAACTAGAACCTGTACCAGGACCTACTACACTTGGTAAATATTTCAAGTTCTCTGCCATCCATATTTGAGAACCGATTTGCACCCATGAGTATTCGTATCCATCTCGTGAATCTGTAAATGTTCCTGTTATTAAAGTCCCTGTATCTATCGGTGTATCTGGGATATTTATATTATCTGGATTATAATATATTATACTATCAATATCGGAAAATTTGTATTTCCATATTACACTACCGTTTCTCATTACATAAATACTATCGTTTTGAGCAAAAGCTGTATTTAATGACAAAGCAAAAAATGCTAATAAGCTAATAAAAATAACTTTTTTCATTACAATTTCCTCCTATTTTTAATTTTGTTTTATAATTTTTATTGTTTCACTATCTGTGCCATGTATATAACGGCAAAAGTAAATGCCTTGTGGCAAAGTGTTTATGTCAATAGTTGTTTGACTATCAACAAGTTTGTGGCTCATTAAAGTTTTGCCATCTAAACTAAGTACATGCAATTCGCCACCAAGTTTATCGCCAGGTAAATTAATGTTTAGCAAGTTACTTGCAGGATTTGGATAAACTGTTAACACATCTTCTTGCTCGCGTGGCATAAAAATGTCAACATAATCACTAAAACTCATATACCTTATTTCGCTAATAGCGTGTGTTGCTGTGCTGTTGTCGGTTTTGTGCACAATAAGATCGCTAGCCGAAAAACTTAGTTTACTAATACTACTAAGTTGGTAAATCTCTTGAGTTTCGTTAGTATTTATGTACATGCTCTGTGCCGAAATTGGCAAAACATAAAAAGCAAAAATACCAAATACTAAAATTAATTTAATGAATTTGTTTTTCTTCATAATTAAAAAATTTAAATTGTTAAACAATATTGTTGATTAAAAAATTTTGAGTTTACCATAATAATAATGCTTATTTCGGCTCCGCTCAATAAGCGAAAGCGAATAAGTGGCACTATTGGGCATTGAGCGGAACCGAAACGCCTATGTGTGTGTGTGTGTGTGTGTGTGTGTGTGTGTGTGTGTGTGTGTGTGTGTGTGTGTGTGTGTGTGTGGAAAGCCGTATTAAGCATAACAAAATTTATAATTTTGTTATAATTAAAAACATCGATACTCTCCACAGTAAAATTCATCTTTTAGATAATTTTTGTCAAAGGTATAAATTTTATTCTTATAAAAAAAAGAAAAAAATAAGAATTTTTTCAAAAAAATTAAACAAAAATGTGTGGGCTTCTTGAAATTACAGTCTTTGAACTTTAAAAACTCACTACTAAAAACTAAAAACTCTCTAATCCCCAGCGAGCAAAGCGAGCATATAATTCTTAATTCTTCATTCAATCATCGGGTGTTGAGCGTAGCCGAAACACCGAAATCCAAAATCAAAAATCCCAAATCTAGAACCTTATACTAAAAATCAAATCTATATAATCCGGAACAAAAGTCAAAGTACTGGCAACTTTTTCACCTTTAAAGCAGTTATCAATATCAGAAATATCATCTGACAATCTATAATAATAGTTTAATTCTGGTGCATACTGAACAGAAATAATAAAACTTGGTGTTATGTTAATATCAACGCCTATAGTAAAGTCAACACCTGTTTTTAAGAATCGTGTTTTTCTATGTCCAGCAATATCAACCGGGACAAAAGTATGATTTACATTAAGTGCAGGATAACCTTCGAAATTCTTTTTATAATGATAATAATACTCTCCTAAATAATGATAGCCTATAATTGCACCTGCACCAATAAAAAACCTATAAGACTTACTTGGAAAAGCAGCTTCTAAGCCACATCTAGCATCGTATGAGTAAATATTATAATAAAATTTTCTAAAATTCATATTATCGACCACAGTAGTACTAGTGTCGGTTACAACAGTATCCTTTGTAAATCCTAACACATCGAGTTGGTCATTATTAAAATCAAAATTCAAATAATTAAGACTAGCTCTCAAATTCATGTGCTTGTAATAGTGCTTATACTGAATAAAAACTTTTGTACTAGGCAAACGTCCACCGCCTAAAATACCAAATGCCGGAAAAACATTTAAGCCTATTAAGTTTCTATTTAAAGTATCAACATAAACACTATCGTTGTCGAAATTAATTTCAATTCCTTGTTCTTGTCCAAAAGTAGCTGTCGCAAAAACAGCAGTTAATAAGATTAAAAAAAGAGCCTTTTTCATATCATAAAATTTTAATTAACTTAAACTAATAAACGCAAATTTAACAATTTAATTATATAAAAAATAAAAACTTGCTAAAAATAAAAAAACTTTCTCTATTTTTGCCAATATGTATTTAAACTTTATTGATTTAAAATTAAAATTTAGATATGAATACTAAATCTCGCTTGATTTTTATGAATTTTCTCCAATTTTTTGTTTGGGGAGCTTGGATGATGACATTGGCACATTATGGTTTTGTTGAAAAAGGCTGGAGTGGCTCTGAATTTGGCTTAGTTTTTTCTACCATGGGTTTTGCTTCTATAATTATGCCTACACTTTTTGGAATTATTGCCGATAAATGGAAAGCAAATTACGTGTATGCTATTTTGCATATTTTATTTGGAGCAACAATGTTGATTTTACCTTCAATAAATTCGCCTATCACGTTTTTCTGGGTATTACTTGTAGCAATGAGTTTTTATATGCCAACTATAGGTCTTACAAATTCTATTAGTTTTGGAGTTCTAAAAAAAGACGGAAAAGATCCAGTTGTAGCTTTCCCACCAATTCGTGTATGGGGAACTGTAGGTTTTATTGTTGCAATGTGGACTACCAACTTTTTTACAAAAGAATGGGGACTTGGATATAGCATAAAGGTGTCTTTTGTTATTGCAGCAGCTTTAGCATTTGTTTTAGGTATTTTTTCTTTCATATTTTTACCAACTATAAAAAGTGAAAAGAAACACGACAATGAGAAAAAGTCGTTTATTCAAAAGCTTGGCTTAGAAGCTTTTGTGCTTTTTAAACAAAAGAAAATGGCTTTGTTTTTTATTTTTAGTTTACTTTTAGGTGCTGCTTTACAACTTACTAACGCATACGGCGATGCTTTCTTGCAAGATGCTTCGGTATTTCCTGAAGGCAGTTTAATAAATAATTTCTCGACAATAATACTTTCTGTATCTCAAATATCCGAAACATTATTTATTCTTGCTATTCCATTTTTTATGAAAAGATTTGGCATAAAAAAAGTAATGCTTTTAAGTATGTTTGCTTGGGTTTTACGTTTCGCACTATTTGGCATAGCAGGAAATACTGTTTTAGGCTTTGCGTTAATAATTCTATCTTGTATTATTTATGGAATGGCTTTCGACTTTTTCAATATTTCTGGTGCTTTATTTGTCGAAAAAAATACAGATTCTTCTATACAATCATCGGCACAAGGCTTGTTTATGCTTATGACAAATGGCATTGGTGCTGTTGTTGGAAATATCGTAGCAGGTTTAGTTATACAAAAATGGTTTGAAGATCCTGTTACTCATGTTAAAGATTGGTCCGGAATTTGGCTAACATTTGCAGCATATGCCTTAGTCGTTGCAATTGTCTTCGCGATAGTCTTTAAGTATAAACATAATCCAAACGAAGAATTTGAAGTAAAACACTAATGATTTTTAAGTAATTATTTTATTGAAACAAAACGCCTACATTTGCGAATTGGTCTTTTTGCAATACTTTTCCATTATATGTTAAGGTATCGCTAAGTTTTAGGCTATGTTTTTTTATTCCATTGCTAAAATAAAGAGTAATATTCAAATATTCTTTTAAGAAGGTGTCTAAATTGTCGAGATTTACAGAAATTTTCGCTTCAATCATAGTTGAAATTTCTTCTTGAAAAATTGGATACATTCCTTTATTTCCAAACACTACATAAGATCCTTCGTGACGAATAAAAAGAGAGCTTAGCGGTTTAAAACTTTCTTCGTATAAATTTGCGGGAAAAGAAATTTCAACTTTATAATCTTTCTCAACAATATTGCCTGAATTGCGTATCAAGAGTTTTGGATAAAAGCTCATTGCAGAAAATTTTCCACCACTTAAAACAGGCAAACCATTGGTATTATAAATTCCAAGAAATTCGAGTTCTGAAACACTTAATCTTCCATACAAACTTCTGACTTCGCTTTCGTCGAGTACAACAGCTCGATTTTTTTGCCATTTATAATATTTTGAATCAGAAAACATATGAGGTTGATTGTTGTTTTCTGGAATTTGAAAATGAATTAAACTCGAATTTTCATCATAATTAAATATGTTTATATTCAAATCTCTGATTGGCTTGTCGATATGAGATTGAATTTCGTGGAATAACCATTCTTTTGAGTGGTGAAAATTATTAATAAAATTAAATTTTTCAGCCTTGCCCCTTTTTGTTTCAATTCCATAAATTAGATTTGCTCCGCCCGAATTTGCAATAGCACAAATATTTTTTGCAAGTTTAGTACAAAAACTTGCAGACACATTAAAATCACTGCCTTTAAAAAACAGCAATTTTGAATGCATTCTAATTTTATCTTCAATAATATTATTGAAAAAATCTTTTGTAATATTTTCAGGCAAAATCATGGGACAAAAATAAACAAAATCAGTTAAAAGTTGAAAGTTAAAAGTTAAAAAGTTGTTCAAGTTTTAAAATTTGAACTTTTTTTTTGTTATTTAGTTAAAAAAATATGATTTTTGCAAACTCATTTACACTATCATTTAACAAACAAATTTAAGATGAATATTTTAGGGAAAAACACAAAATTAACCATTACAGAAGTAAAAGGTGACGAAATAATATGTGAAACAGAAGACTTTGGACAAATTTCTGCTCAAAACAACGATTTAATTATTAAATATAAAGTAGGTCAAAAAGTTGATGTTTTTATTTATCCTGAAAGCGAAAACACAATTAAAGCATTTATAGGAAAAGCTTATGCCCAAGTTAATGAATTTGCAAAATTAAAAGTTGTAGCACTTACAAAATACGGTGCTTTTTTAGATTTTGGACTAGAAAAAGATATTTTATGCCCTTTTTCTGAACAAAAAACTAAAATGGAAATGAATAAATATTATATAGTTTTTATTTATCTTGATGAAAAAACCAATAAACTTGCTGCATCTGCAAAACTTGAGAAATTTATTAGCAACGAGGACCTTGAGCTTAAAGAAAACGATGAAGTTGATATTATGATTTTAAATAAATCGCAACTTGGTTATAATGCTATTGTTGAAAATAAACACATGGGATTGTTGTATAATAACGAAGTTTTTAGCGAACTTAAACCAGGCGAAACAACAACAGCAATTGTAAAAAAAATTAGAGAAGATAATAAAATAGATTTGCGTTTATTTAAAAATGATGCTTCAGACATTTCAAAATTTGAGCAACAAATTATTGAATACCTGAAAAAACATAATGGCAAAATGTACATCAACGACGAATCCGACCCTGAAGATATTTATAAAACTTTTGGAATCTCGAAAAAGAATTTTAAAAAAGCACTTGGTGCTTTGTATAGGAAAGAAATTATTGATTTGAAGGATACCGCGGTGAGATTAATAGATAATTCAGTTAAAAGTTGAAAGTTAAAAGTCGAAAGTAGGTTTTTGTTTGGCATTCCTTTATGAACTTTGAACTTTTAACTGATTCTTAATTATCAATTATTCAATTATCAATTATCAATTAATTTAATCTTTTACACAACGCACAGAAAAGCCTGACTCTTTGTAATTTTCGTACCTATTAACAGAACTGACACTGTGGTACAGATTCCTGTCCCATGCAATTCTGGCATCATACTCTGTAGCACTCCACCAATAACCTCTGTACCCAATATCGACGAAACCTCCATAGGCGTACCGACCGCCACCAGGCAGAGCTGTAAAGCCAGATTCGTTAGTAGCACTAACATTTGGCTTAGTCCAATATTCTGTTCCTGTTTCTTTAAGTTTATTACCAGCATTTTCACCCAAATAATCTGTTAATTGTGTCCATTCTGCATCGCTCGGTAAATGCCAACCTGATGGGCAAATGCCTTGTACACCACTTGGATTAGCATTACTGCTTACTGCTTCATTCATAGCTGTGTTCCAAGCATATAAATAACCATATGTTGCAACATTTGTTTCATCGTAATTGTAAGCCCAATATCTGCCACTTGAAGGTTTATAAGCAAGGTTTTCTGCCATCCAAATTTGATTACCTATTTTAACAACTTTGTAACGCTTATTATCCCTTGGGTCAGTAAAAAAACCACTATCTAACACCATTGTGTCCAAAGCATCGACATCAGATAACAAACCATTTACGTTAGTTTCTTCTCCAACAATACAACCAAACACCGACCAATGCGAAAAGCTTGAGCCTTCATCTTCGCCTTGAGCAATTACTACTTTTATTACGTGCTTGCCGGGTGTTAAATTTGACAAAGGAATATATTCTGGTTGTGTTAAAGTTCCAGGACACCAATTTGAGCGACTTAAATCACTGCTCGACAAGCCATTACTAAAATTACCCGAAGCTGGATTAGAAAATCTGTAAGTTGCACAATCATAACGCCAAGGAATAAAACTATAAATTTCTTTATCATCAATAAAAATTTTATTCATTTTTGGCACAAACTCATCTCCACTCCCCCAGCCTCCATGACCTGTAGAAGTATATAGCAAAACAGGATTTTCTAAATTTTCGGGAACTGTAAACTCACTTACTAAAGTATCTGACTTGAAAAACTTACCGTAATTTTGCCCTGACATTTCCAAAATATTTACCGTATTAAAAACTGGAAGAATAAATTTCTGCACATTTTCATCAGCAGAACCAAAACTTGGATAAAAATTAAGTTTTAAATTTATAATATGACCGCCCTTATCGTAATTTCCAATAAATACGCCAAACCAAACATATTCATCATCAGGCAATAATTGCGAAACTTCTTGTTTATAGGTAATTTTTTCAGCCCAAGGATAATTATTTATTGGACGCAAAGTATTAAAATGTCCAGCTCCAAAAGAAGTAAAAAAACGCATTAGCTCAATTTGTGGCAAAAACTTTGAAGTTGCAATCATTCCTTGATATTTCTCCCCAAATTTGTCTTCAAATACAGGCATTTCGCTTTTATCGCCAAATATAGCTTTTAACATTGGACGAAAATCATCATTATCTGGCAACATAAAAACCGAACCTGTTCTGTCATAAGCATCTCCATTTGATTTCACATCTAATTCAACATAAAAATACGCATTTTTAAAAGATTTATCTATTTTTACTTTTTTCAAAACAATTCCACCATTAGACAAATGATAAACCACATCTGGTTCAGTGTCTTCAAGATTTATTTGCTCAATATTTGTATCAAAATTTATTTGTGCATCTTCAAAAATGCTTAATCGAGAATAACGCGATAAAATCACTTTTTCTTCAAATTCAGAATCTGAAATTTTTACAGCTTTATCATATTGATATTCAGGCAATTCTACGTTTTTTACTTTTTGAATTTCTGAAGCTACAATTTCTCTATTCCCATTTACAACAACTTTTAAAGCTAAAGATTTTTCTTCAGGAATAAAGGCAGAATAAGGATTTCCATAAGCTGGTGCTTTATCGGTAAACCAAACTTCTATTTTGTTTGAAAATGAAAAAAACACAGCTAATTTACATTTATATCCAAGAATTGTCTCAGTAGAGTTTTCAATGTTTTCAGGTTTTATAAGTTCTGAAAAAGGTTTTGAATTACGATATAAATTATTTTCAAACTCCATTATTTTAGAGTTTTCTTTTTTATTAAAATCAGTAAACTGCTGAACTTTAGCATTTTGCGAAGACAAATAAACAATATTATCTTTAAAATAAATTGAAAAATCTCCGTCTTCTTGATATTTTCCGTTAGAATAGCTTTTGTAAGTAATTTTATAAGTTTGAGAAAAACTTATCCAAGGCAACAACAGTAAAAATAGTAATGAAATTTGCTTTAACATATTATATATTTTATTTTGCTTTACTTAGTTTCAAAGCTCTTACAACTAAAAATATTCCAGCCAAAACAACAGGAATGCTTAAAATTTGTCCCATATTTAATGCCATAGAATCTTCAAATGCGACTTGATTTTCCTTCACAAATTCTATAAAAAATCTTGCTGTAAACACCATAATAAAGAAAACTCCGAGTAAAAATCCCCCAGCATTTCTAAATCTTTCAACTTTATACAATCTCATCAAAACTATAGAGGTAATAATATAACAAATTGCTTCGTACAACTGTGTCGGGTGGCTTGGAAATGTATCTCCGTTGCGTATAAAAACAAATCCCCAGGGCAAATCGGTTTGATGACCATAAATTTCGGAATTGAATAAATTTCCCAAGCGTATTAAAGCTCCTGCAAAACCTGTTGGCACAGCTATTCTATCAATAAGCCAAAAGAAAGATTTTTTTGTAGATTTTCTATAATAAATCAATATTGCAATTATAATTCCTATTGCTCCACCATGACTTGCAAGTCCCTGATAGCCAATAAATTCAAACTCTGGACTAAATCTTATAGGCAAAAATATTTCCAATAAATTTTTAGAAAAATATTCCCAATCATAAAAAATGCAATGTCCCAATCTTGCTCCTAACAAGCCACCAACGACAACCCATACTGTAAGAGTGTCTAATTCTCGAACAGGTACTCCTTCTTGTTTGTAATATCTTTTAATAATAAAATAGCTAACAATAAAACCTAAAGCAAAAAGCAAGCTATAAGTTCTTAGTTGCAAGACTCCAAAGTCAATAAGAATTGGACCAACGTCCCATATAATATAATTTAGCATTTTTTAATATTTTTTACAAAAATAATATGTTAATCTTAAATACTGAAAGATATTTTATGTTTTTATTTTTTTATAAAAAAAGGTGCCTTACATACGTAAAACACCTTTATTATTTTTGTTCTAAAATTTGTTTTAAAACAAGCTCAAGAAAAAAGATTTTTTATTCCTTTTTACTTTCTTGCAATAAATTTCTAATTTCTGTAAGAAGAACTTCTTCTTTTGATGGTTCTGGTTCTGGCTCTGGTTCTGGTTCTTTTTCTTCTTTTCTTTTCAAAGCATTAATGCCTTTAACAACAAGAAATATTGCCCATGCAACAATCAAGAAGTCAATAGCAATTTGAATAAATTTTCCATAATTTAAAGTTACAGCAGGATTTTCACCACTTGCTTCTTTTAAAACTATAACCAAATCAGTAAAATTAACACCACCGATTAATAATCCTATTGGTGGCATAATAACATCGGCAACTAATGATGCTACAACTTTTCCAAAAGCAGCACCAATTATAATACCTATAGCCATGTCTATAAGGTTGCCTTTAATTGCAAAATCTCTAAATTCTTTTAACATAAGTTTACTTTTTAAAATTAAAATTTATATGTAAGTCCTAATCCTATCATTTGTTTAATTTGAAGTTTTGGACTAAAATGTTCTATATTATCTGCATCAATCCATTTAATATCAACATCATCATCATAAATCATTGTATAATGAATGCTTGCACTAAACCAATTATTAATTTTCATCATTACAAGATTTTCCCAGTTAACATCAATATTTTGTGGCTTTTCCAAGTAATTAGAAAACAGGTCAATTTTTGTTGTATAAGTCATATTTTTTAAGAAATTGACTTTATATTGAGCTTTTATATATCCCCCAAACTCTGGTCTCATAGTTTTTCCTTTTTCAACTCCAAAAGCTCCTATGCTTGACAAATACTCGTCTATAACAAAAGTTACTTTACCTGTTAGTGGTGAAATTAATAGCGAGAAATTATCACATGGTTTGTAGTCCATACCAATTGACAAGTTTAGATAAGCTGGAGAGAAAAAGTCTGATATTTTAACTGTATCTGTAGGATTTTTAAAACCTTTATCGAATTGAGACTTAAAACCTATTAAAGCAGCGTAATACCAATGTTCGAAAGCGTATCTACCATATTTTGAAGAAAAATCAATTTTGTCATCTGTTTTATAAATTATTTGATTTTCTTTAATTCCTTGAAACATTTTGCCATAGCCTAAATCTAATGTATTGTCCCAAGTCATTCGATTTTTCTTAAAATTAGCAAATAAATTCACAAATGAGTTTGCTGCAATAGAGTTTTGTCCTCCAGCTGCCCAATTGGTAAAAGAAATTTGAGAAGCATTTAAAGACATCATTCCGCCTTTTTTCCATTCTCCTTTTGTTGATACTGATTCTTCTTGCGAAAACACATTAATACAAGCAAAGCTTAGAATTAGAATCAGAGTTAAAATTAAATTTTTTTTCATTATTATAATTTTTAGTTGTTTATTATATATTTTACTTAAATCATACTAAAATCGTACAAAATCTGTATTATAACAGAATAATATTCAAAATGTTTAGAACAAAAAAAAACAGAATTCTTCAACTCTGTCTTTCCTTAGTACCCGGAGCCGGAATCGAACCGGCACGATTTTTAAAAATCACTGGATTTTAAGTCCAGCGCGTCTACCTATTCCGCCATCCGGGCACACATATATGCCCTTTTAAAAAAAAAGAGCGAGAAACGAGACTCGAACTCGCGACCCCGACCTTGGCAAGGTCGTGCTCTACCAACTGAGCTATTCTCGCAAATGCGGTGCAAAGATAAAACATTTTTTTTCTTTCTACCAAATTTTTTTTAATTATTTTTTTAAAAGAATTTATATTGTGTGCAACTAACTATAAATCAGACTATTAAACATAAATAACTTCTGGTTCTAATATAACATTAAAATTTTGGAATACTTTTTCTTTAATTATTTCTGCGAGTTCGCAAATATCTCTTCCAGTTGCTTCGCCTGTTTCATTTATTATTACCAAAGCTTGATTTTTATGCACAGCAGCTCCTTTGTGTTCAAAGCCTTTAAAACCTAATTTATCAATCATCCAAGCAGCAGCAAGTTTGTAATTACCATTTGGCAAGTTGTAAAAACGTAAGTCATCATATTTTTTCATTAAAACATCAAACTGTTTTTGATTAATAATTGGATTTTTGAAAAAACTTCCTGCATTTCCAATTTGTTCTGGATCGGGCAATTTAAAATTTCTAATATTTATAACAGCTTCCCTTACATCTTTTGCACTAACATCAGTTTTTCCATTAAAATATTTCTGAATATCAGCATATTCACAGTTTAATTTAGGCTGTTTAAATAGTTTATAAATAACATTTAAAACCAAAACTTTATCTTTCAGTTGATTTTTAAAAATGCTATTTCTATATGCAAATTTACAGTCAGAATTTTTTATTGTTTTAATTTCGTAAGAATTTAAGTCTAAATATTCTACTTCATCAACAAAATCTTTTGCTTCCACCCCATAAGCTCCAATGTTTTGAACTACAGACGCTCCTACAGTTCCTGGTATCAAAGAAAGATTTTCTAAACCATAAGCCTTGCTATTTAAAGTATCTTCAACAAACTTATCCCACACATATCCAGCTGAAGCTTTTATAAAAATAAAATTTTCATCTTCTTTAATCACCTCCATTCTTTGACCTACTGGATGAATTATTAAACCATCAAAATCATTTTGAAATAGCAAATTACTTCCGCCACCAACAACTAAAAGTTTAAGTGTTTTATCGTGATTAGATTTAAGAAAATCAATAATTTCATCATCATGTTCGTACTCAACTAAAACAGAGGCTTTTACATCTATTCCAAAAGTATTGTACTTTTTAATTGAACAATTTTTAAATATCTGCATCGTTAAATAATTTTGTAACAAATTTAGAAATTATTTACAAAATATAAAATCTATAAATATATTTTGTAGTTTTGAAAAATATTATGAAACCAAAACGAATAATAGTATCTGTAAGCAATGATTTGAGCATAGACCAAAGGGTTGATAGAATTTGCAATAGTCTTTGCGAATGGGATTATGAAGTTTTATTAGTTGGAAGAAAGCTCAAACTCAGCAAAAATCTTGATGAAAGAAATTACAAAACAAAAAGATTTAAACTTTTATTCGAAAAAGGCGTATTATTTTACACCTGTCTAAATATTAGATTGTTTTTCTATTTATTATTTTCAAAAGCTGATATTTTCCTTTCAAATGACTTAGACACATTGCCTGCTAATGCTCTTGCAAGTTTTTTTAGAAATAAAAAATTAGTTTACGATAGCCACGAGCTTTTTACCGAAGTTCCGGAATTAGAAAACAAAAAATTTAAGAAAAAAATATGGGGTTTTTTAGAAAAAATTTCTTTTAAAAGAATTGATAAAGCCTATACTGTTTGTGAGTCTATTGCAGATTTTTATTTTAAAAAATATGGAATTAAAATGTCTGTGGTAAGAAATTTACCAACGCTAAAAAATATTACTAACAAATTTGAAAATCGCGAAAATATTATCATTTATCAAGGTGCTTTAAATAAAGAAAGAGGAATTGACATTATGATAAAAGCCATGCAACACATAGAAAATGCAAAATTAATAATTGCTGGTTCTGGCGATTTAGAACAAGAATTACATTTGCTAAGCAAAGACTTAAACTTAGAAACTAAAGTTGAATTTACTGGCAAACTAAACTTCAAGGACTTATTTGAACAAACACAAAGAGCGAAACTCGGACTTTCATTAGAACAAGGTAAAAGTTTGAATTATTATTATGCACTTCCAAATAAAATTTTTGATTATATACAAGCTGGTGTTCCTGTGATTTGTTCAGATTTTCCTGAAATGAAAAACATTGTTGATAATTATAAAGTTGGCGTTTCTTCAAAAATTTCTGACGAAAAAACATTGGCAAAAACAATAAACGAACTACTTGATAATGAGCAAGTTTTAAATAATTTCCACCAAAACTGCATTAAAGCAAGAGAAGAATTAAATTGGGAAAATGAGAAAGTAGTTTTAAAAACTTTATTTTAAGTTTTTTCCTAAAAATAAGACAAATTATTGCTTAACGGGTTCAACTTTTTTGCCAAAAAATCTAATAACTAAAAAGCAAATCCCAATTAAAATAGGATATGCGATCCAAGGACTTAATCCATATGCTACTGGCAGAGTTCCAAAAACTAAACCAACCACAGCAACTGTAACAGCATAAGGCAATTGAGTTCTAACATGTTGAATATGATTACAAGAAGAAGCCAAAGAGCTTAAAATTGTTGTATCTGAAATTGGTGAGCAATGGTCGCCAAATACCGAACCTGCAATAACAGTTGATACAACATGAGAGAAAATCATTAAACTTGCATTGTAATCCATTCCTGTTTCTTGGCATAAAAACCATGTTGCTGGTAAAACTAAAGGATACATTATTGCCATTGTTCCCCACGAAGTGCCTGTGCTAAACGACATTACAGCAGAAATAACAAAACTTAAAACAGGTAAAAGATATGGACTCATATTTGCAGATTGTATTGCTGAGGTAATAAATTCAGCAGTATGTAAATCTGAAATTAGGGCAGCAAGCGACCATGCCAAAATTAAAATTACAATTGCCGACAACATAGCTTTAAACCCATTAATCATGCTATCCATTGTGTTTTGCAAACCAAGTTTTTTCTTACTTAAACTCAAGAACATTGCAGAAATCAACCCGCCTAAAGAACCCCAAATCAAAGCTTTATAAGAATCTGAAGCTCCTATTGTTTCCGAAATTTTTGTTATAAATCCTATAGATTTATTTTCCCAAACAGCAGGATTCCAACCTGTATAAAAAAGACCTGCAATAGTTCCAAATATAATAATTGCAATAGGAATAATAGCGTTGTAAATGTTTGGTTTAATATGGTCAGAAACTTCCATTTCTTTTAAATCGGTTTGCAGTTTTTGTTCCATATCAGCTGCTGTAACACCTTTTTCTCTTGCTCGTCTTTCTGCGGTTAGCATAGGACCATAATCTCTGCCTGCATAAATTAAAATCAGTATAAAAATTAGAGTTAAGATTGGATAAAAAGAATATTTAAGACTTGAGAAAAAGATATTATAAGCACTCTCATTTAATCCAAGTTGAGTGATAGAATTTTGAATATATGAAAGTTCTGCTCCTATCCATGTTGTAACAAAAGCAATAGAAGCCACAGGTGCTGCGGTGCTATCAACAATATAAGCCAATTTTTCTCGCGAAATTTTAAGTTTATCCGTTACTGGACGCATTGTATTTCCTACTACTAAAGTATTTGCGTAGTCATCAAAAAATATTACTAAACCCAACAACCAAGTAACAAACTGCCCTGAACGTGGATTATTAGCACGCCGAGATAAAATATTTATCACAGCTTTCATTCCACCATTTTTTGTAATAATCTGCACAGTAGCACCAATTAACATAGAAAAAATGATTATAGACAAATGCTCGGTTTTAAAAAGAGCACGCAAAACATAAGTATCAGGAATTGTAAGTATTGCTTTAAAAATTGATAGGATAACATTTGTGCCAGAATATATCCAAATTATAAAAGTCCCACTAAACAAACCTATGAATAAAGCAGAAAAAACTTCTTTAAAAATTAAAGCAAACAATATTGCAATCAATGGTGGAATTATCGACATCCAAAGAGGAATTGGTTTTATAGTTTTGCTAGCTTCAATCCCCTCGCACTGAATGTTTAAATCTGTTTTCTCATTAAAAATATATTCAAATTCTGCAATTCCATCAACAAAAACTATGTTAAATGCTTTATTATTTAATTTGATTTCTCGTACACAGTTGATATCTGCAATATTTCCAAGGCTATCTTTGGCTACCAAACTAATTTTTGTATTTATGCCTTCTACGATTGCAAAATCAGTTTGTATATCTATTGATTTTATTATATAGTTTTCTGAAAACAAATTTGCAGTACTAAAAACAAGTACTGCAAACAAAACCAGTATATTTTTGTGCTTAAACATTAGAAGTTAGTCCATTCCTTAACTTGCTCAGGTGTTGGATTTTGCAAGCCAAGTTTATGTTTTTTATTCCATCCGCACAGTATTTGATGCAATTTTCCTACATTAGCTTCTTTTAGCTGAGCCAAAGAAGTAAAGCCTGATTTGAATAAAATTTTTGCCCATTCTTCTGGTATGCCTTTTTCTACAAAAACAGATTCATTAAAAATTTCTGCCTTTTTCTCAGGTTTCATTTGTGGGAAAAACAAAACATCTTGAATTGATGGACTATTAGTCATAAACATTGTTAATCTATCAATTCCAATTCCCATTCCTGCGGTTGGTGGCATTCCATATTCTAAAGCACGTAAAAAATCTCTATCAATAAACATAGCTTCATCATCGCCTTTTTCGCTAAGTTTAAGTTGGTCTTCAAATCTTTCTTTTTGGTCTATAGGGTCATTTAACTCAGAATAAGAATTTGCAAGTTCTTTACCGTTAACAATAAGTTCAAATCTTTCGGTTAAGCCAGGAATTGAGCGATGTTTTTTAGTTAGTGGCGACATTTCTATTGGATAATCTGTGATAAAAGTAGGTTGAATAAAATGGTCTTCACATTTTTCTCCAAAAATAGCATCAATCAATTTGCCTTTACCCATTGTGTCGTCAATTTCTATATCTAATTCTTTGCAAATTTGTCTTAATTCATCTTCAGATTTTCCTGCAATGTCGTAGCCTGTATATTTTTTAATAGCATCATACATACTTACTCTTGCAAATGGAGTTTTATAGTCGATTATTTTATCTTCTAATTGGACTTTAGTAGTTCCATGTAATGCAACAGCAACTCTTTCGACCATTTCTTCGGTAAATTCCATCATCCATTTATAGTCTTTATAAGCCACGTAAATTTCTAATACTGTAAATTCTGGATTATGGGTTCTGTCCATTCCTTCGTTACGGAAATCTTTTGCAAATTCATAAACTCCATCAAAACCACCTACTATAAGTTTTTTCAAATAAAGTTCGTTAGCAATTCGAAGGTAAAGAGGAATATTTAAAGCATTATGATGAGTAACAAAAGGACGAGCAGCTGCTCCACCGGGAATTGGCTGTAATATTGGTGTTTCAACTTCTAAATATCCTTTTGAATTAAAAAACTCACGCATTGTGTTTACTATTTTTGTTCTTTTTACAAACACATCTTTCACATGAGGATTTATAATCAAATCAACATAACGTTGACGATAACGCATTTCTAAATCTGTTACGGCATCAAAAACATGTCCGTCTTTTTCTTTCACTATAGGAAGTGGACGTAAAGCCTTAGTTAAAACAGTAAATTCTTTAACATGAACAGAAATTTCGCCCATTTGAGTTCTAAAAACATAGCCTTTCACGCCGATAATATCGCCAATATCAAGCAAGCGTTTAAACACAACATTATACATTGTTTTATCTTCACCTGGACAAATATCATCACGTTTAAAATAAAGCTGTATTCTTCCTTTACTATCTTGTAATTCAGCAAAAGAAGCATTTCCCATAATACGACGAGACATAATTCTTCCAGCAAGAGAAACAGATTTTAAATTTTCTGGCATATTTTCATCAGAAAATGTTTCTAAAATATCTGTTGAATAAATATCTACATGATATTCTGCTGCTGGGTATGGGTCAATTCCTAAATTACGAAGTTCTTTTAACGATTCTCTTCTCTGAATTTCTAAGTCACTTAATCCAATATAATCCATATAATTTTAAAATTTTAGAATTTTTATTGCAAAAATACATTAAATTTTCGATTATTAGCAAATAGATAGAATTAAATTAAGAATTAAGAATTGAAGAATTAAGAATTGTTTGCTCGCTTTGCTCGCTTGGATTTGGCTTTGCAGAGTGAGCTTGCGAACTCCCGACTTGTCCAAATTAGTGCGACAAATTTAATTTTTTTAAAAACATTTGCATTCTACCCTTGCTTTAGCACTAATTCTAATATTTCATTTTGTTTTTTCGTTGATTTTCTGGCGTTTGTGGCGTTTTTGTATTCAACTACTACTTTTTTTGAATTTATCGTCCATTATTAACCTTCTTTTAATTGAACAAATGCCATAAAGTAGCAAATTATACAGTATAACAGGCTTTTCGTTTAAATAAAATTAAGTTATGTTTGTAAATAGCTTTTGATATTTTTCAAAGTATTCACAATTTTATTAAGTTTATCTTGCTGTTCCATAATAGTTTTCCCGACTTGTCCAAATTAGTGCGACAAATTTAATTTTAAAAAAATATTTGCATTCTACCCTTGATTTAGTACTAATTCTAATATTTCATTTAGTTTTCTCGTTGATTTTCTGGCATTTGTGGCGTTTTTGTATTCAACTACTACTTTTTTTGAATTTATCGTCCATTATTGACCTTATTTTAATTGAACAAATGCCATAAAGTAGCAAATCATACAGTATAACAGGCTTTTCGTTTAAATAAAATTAAGTTATGTTTGTAAATAGCTTTTAATATTTTTAAAAGTATTCACAATTTTATTAAGTTTATCTTGCTGTTCCATAATAGTTTTCCAAATTAGTCATACCTTAATTTAATTTAGCAAAATAATATTTTAACCTAAGTATCTATCTTACAGGAGTTTAGCTCAGCTTGGTTTTTATTATTGATTTTACTCTTTTTTATAAGATCAAATTCATTTCAAAAAAATCAAATTTTTTACATGTAAATTAGAAGCTAAAAAACAGCCTTAGTGCGACAAATTCGACATTTCTTGAGCGTAACTCATTGATACTCAGTGGTTATGTTTTTGCAAAATAAGAGGGCGGACAAGTCGGGAAGAATTAAGAATTGAAGAATTAAGAATTGTTTGCTCGCTTTGCTCGCTTGGATTTGGCTTTGCAGAGTGAGCTTGCGAACTCTGCGAAGCAATAGACGCGTCAGCCTCTTTTAACTTTTAACTTTTACCTTTTAACTGATAATGCGTCAGCCTCTTTTAACTTTTAACTTTTAACTTTTAACTGTCTAAACTCTGCTCTAAATGATGTATAATTCCGTCTGCTAATCCTATTCGCGGTGCAACAACTTTTTTGATATTTGCAGTTTTGCATATTGTTGTAAATATTTCCAAAGCAGGAACGATAACGTCTGCTCTATTGGGATTTAGTTTAAAATTTTCTATTCTTTCGTCAACACTTTGTTCTTTAAGTGTTTCATAAAGTTCATTAAGTTCTTTATAGGTCATGCACTCGCTATATCTTTTAGACAGCATACTATGAACCTTATTTATATTTCCACCCGAACCTATTATCCCAATTGGATGATATTTTGATTTTATTTTTTGAAGATATTGAATAAAGTCTGCTATTTCGCTAATTGGAGTTGCAGCATTAAGCATTCTAACAGTACCTAATTTAAAAGTGTTGGTACATGCTTTTTGAAAATTATTATAAACAATAATCTCTGTACTACCACCTCCAACGTCAACATAAATATAGCTATCCTTACTTGAAAAATATTTATCTGGTTCGCCAGCTTCATAAATAAGTTCACCTTCCTCTAAGCCACTAATGATTTCGACATCAATATCACATGTTTTTTTGATATTTTCTATAATTTTTTTTGAATTTTTGGCTTCTCTCATTGCCGAAGTTGCACAAGCTCTATATTTACTTACATTGTAAACTTTCATAAGTAGCGAAAAGCTCTTCATTGCCATTAATAAATCTTCTTGCCTTTCTTTGCTAATTTCGCCATACATAAAAACATCACTTCCCAATCTTATAGGTACGCGGATAAAAGCAACTTTTTTAAATTCTTTACGAGTAGTGTAATCTTCTATATTTTTAACTAATAAACGTATGGCGTTTGAACCAATATCAATTGCTCCTAATGTAGTTATTTTCATTTATTATTCTCCAAATAATAGTTATATAATTCAACTTGAGAACGTATTTTTATGTCAGAATCACTTTGTACATAACTGTTTACTCCATCACTATCAGTAAGCCTTGCCTTAACATTGTCGCTCCATTGTATTTTAAAAACATCTTTTAGAGTTTTTTGTATCGACTTGTCTATTATAGGAATTCCTACCTCTACCCTTCTGTCTAAATTTCTTGTCATCCAATCGGCACTTAGGATATAAGTTTTCTCATCACCTCCATTTCCGAAAATAACCATTCTAGCATGTTCCAAATACTTATCTACAATACTAATCACCTCAATATTTTCGCTCAAGTTTTTAATCTGAGGCACAAGACAACAAGCTCCTCTTATTATAAGCTTTATCTTCACTCCTGCTTTGCTGGCTTTATATAAGAGTTTTATCATTTTTTCGTCTGTCAAGCTATTAAATTTCGCGTAAATGTAAGCCTTTTTCCCTTTTTTTGCAAAAGAAATTTCTTTTTCTATATCATTGGCAAACTTATTTCGCATAAAGTACGGAGATACAAGCAATTGCTTAGAAGTAAATTTTTTATGCGTGTTTTCCAAAAATTCAAATACTTCTCTAGCATCTTGAGCAATTTGATGGTTAGCAGTAAACAGTCCAAAATCTGAATATAACTGAGCTGTTTTCTCATTAAAGTTACCTGTGCCTACATATACATAACCTTTTGTTTGAGAACCTTCTCGCCTTTCTACCAAAACTAACTTACTATGCACTTTCAGTCCTTCAATACTCAGAATTACTTTAACTCCTTCCTTTTGTAAAAGTGCAATATTTTCCACATTTTGTTCTTCATCAAAACGAGCCATTAACTCAATAAGAACCACAACCTTTTTGCCATTTTTCGCCGCATTAATCAAAGCATTTATTACTTTTGAACGTTCTGCTGTACGATAAAGAGTAATACAAATTCGTTCTACTTTTTGGTCTATAGCTGCCTCTGAAAGAAATTGAATAAAATGATGAAAAGTATGATAAGGATAGTTGAGCAAAATATCTTTTTCTCTAATTGAACTAAGTATGCTTGAATTATGTTTTACACGATTTGAATTGATTGGCTTTGGATTTTTGCTTTCAAGACTTGGGTCAACTTTTGGAAAATTCATTAAATCCTTCATAAGGTGATAGCGACCTGTGCCATTCACAAATTTATTGTCCTTAAAACCAAATTTTACTGATATAAGATCCAAAACTTCTTTAGGCATATCTTTGTCGTAAATCAATCTTATAGGTCTGCCGTGCTGTCTATACTCGATGCTTTTTTCAATTTTTTCCATAAAACTTTTAGACACGTCATCATCAAGATTTAACTGTGCGTCTCTTAATATTTTAAAAGCATGAGCAGAGATAGAATCATAATTGAACATAAAAAATATGTCATCTAAACACAACCTAATAATGTCATCTGTAAAAATTATATCCTTTCTATCTCCTTCAGAGGGAAGAACTACAAAACGCGGACAAGATGAGCTAACAGGAATTTCGGCAATTGCAATATTAGAAGTTTTACCCTTTTTCATATGAACAGCAAGGTAGGTATTTCCATCTTTAAAAAAAGGTAATTTTGTGCTTTTCTTGATAAGTATAGGCACCAATCGAGGCGAGATTATTTCTGAATAATAATTTTTACAAAATTCTTTTTGTTCATTATTCAGTTCATGCTCGTTTATAACAAAAATATTATGAGCCTGTAATTTTAAAAGTATCTCGTTATAAGTAGCAGTAAACTCTTGTTGTAGAATAGCTAATTTATTATTTACTAACTCTAATAAATCTTCAGCAATATAGCCTCCAGTAAGTTTCACCTTTTTATACTCTTTAAGCGAAGCCATTCTAATAAGATTAGCTACTCTTACTTTTAGAAACTCATCTTGATTATTGGAAAAAATACCCAAAAATCTAATTCTTTGCAACAAAGGCACAGACTCATCTTTAGCTTCTTGCAAAACTCTTTCATTAAAGCTCAACCAGCTTAACTCTCTGTTATTTATCATTTTGTAAAAATATATAGGTTTTGTGTGCAGAATGTTACAAAGATGTTAAGATGTGGTTACAAACGCATCAGTTAAAAGTTAAAAGTTAAAAGTCGAAAGTCGAAAGTAGCCTTCGGGTTCGGCTTTACTTTATGAACTTTAAACTTTATAAGCTTAGGTG
>Ga0208195_1001009_pt1 | contig 32890 bp, 24 predicted proteins | sample AD_UKC077_MetaG_FD_184441 | JGI IMG/M metagenome (GOLD analysis project Ga0208195, IMG submission 184441) | Active sludge microbial communities of municipal wastewater-treating anaerobic digesters from USA - AD_UKC077_MetaG (SPAdes) (version 2) | ecosystem: Engineered > Bioreactor > Anaerobic >... | reverse complement strand
CGCTCCATCGAGATGATCAACTACCTCGGCCAGTCGGTATTCAAACAGGCTGTCGACGGTAAGGGCGTTTACAAGATCAATACCCGTCAACTCGAAAGTGGCATCTACTTCGTCCGATTCACCGATGCGAAAGGCGTAGTTACCACCGAAAGAGTTACCATTACGAAATAATCGTATCTGTCTTTCTAAAAAAGGGCCTCCAAAACGGGGGCTCTTTTTTTATACCATTTAGCTTCCCTAACTTTGATAGTGAAAATGAACAACCCATTTATGCCACTAAAACAAGATATTCCTATTTTTTTTATTATTGGCAGGCCACGATCAGGAACTACATTGATAAGGACCTTACTGGATGCTCATCCTAATGTTATTGTACCTCCCGAATATCCAGTAATACCTGATCTGATCCATCGTTTCGGCTTATACCCACGATGGACACCAAAATTGAAGAATGAACTTCTGCAAGCTTTCAGGCAACCTCAAACCTTTGAATTCTGGAATTACGATTACCTCCAAATAGATGAACAAAGCTTGATGAAAGACCTGGATGAAATGCAAGAAAACACCCCCATAACCAGTGTAATAAAATTATTCTATCTGTACAGTAAAAGTGTTTTCCCCAAAAGAGAGATTCAATTGATTGGAGACAAAAATCCCGTATATGCTCTCTACACTCGCCTACTCATGAAATGGTTTCCCGAGGCAAAGTTTCTTTTCATTATGCGTGATCCACGCGATAATTTCGTGTCAATGAAAAAATTCGACTGGGAAGCGCCAAACCCATCAATTCAGGCATGGCGATGGAAATATATCACAAAAATGATGTTCGAACTCAACAGAAAATATCCAGAAAGAACCTTTCTGTTTCTTTATGAAGACCTGGTCAGAAAGCCTCAAACCCTGTTCAAAAAAATCTGTGATTTTCTCGATATCGTATATGATAAAAACGTTTTTGAATTCTATAAAATAAGTAGTCATGAAAATTTAGGATTCATCGAAAGAGAAACTTTTCTGAAATATCATGAAAGCCTCACTAAGCCAATCAATACAGAGACTATAGGGAAATGGGAAAAGGAACTCCAATCCGACGAAATCAAAACAATAGATTATGTCGCTGGTCAATGGGCTCAAAAAGTGGGTTATTCCCTAAAATATACTCGAAAATCAATTGTTTTGCCAATAAAGACATGGCCCTTTGAAATTTATGGATGGCTGCTGTATAAATTGATGTTGGCCGGAGAATACATTCCATACAGCTTGAAAGTAAGGTTATCCCGATTTTTGCCTTCATTAGTCAAAATCTATGGGAAAGTTACCAAATTAAAAAAATGATCCAAAATTAACTCGTTTAAACCCAAACCTTAAATTTTTAGGTAATAGATATTCCCATTTTCTCCAGCAGTTTTTTTGTGGGTTTATTAATTTCGGCAATCACTGATTCATCGGGTGCAAATTTTATTTTCTTTACCGACTTAAGATGATCAACAGCGTCCATCAGAGAGTATTTATGTAAGAGTTTATCCTGTTTATTAAGAGGCGTTGTTTTTAAAATTTCAAATAATCTGTATATAACCAGCATGCTTAAATGATTAATAAACATCCAGCCATTGAGAGATTCTTCACGCTGCATACTGGATGATGAGGCGTCTAATGTGTTTTTCAGATGATCAAAGAATTGCTCGATGTCCCCTCTGCTTTTGTATTCATGGTACAACTCCTTTGGAGTATTTTGTGTGTTATGCATTATGGCAAGTGTCCCCATGGTTTTCACCAGTTCGTTGAACCTGGGTTTTGAGAAATTTTCCGGCAGTGACTGTATTCTGGACAGATAATCGGCTTTTTCCTGCTCTTTGAGCTTTCCGTCCAGAAACACCTCAATTCTTCTGTTCCCCGTCTCTTTTGTATCGGTATGAAAGATAAACCGTTTTGAGAATTCAAAATAATTATCTGTTTGTTCAATGTTTTCAAGAGCTTTATAATTGATTTGTTGGTTGTTCCTTTTCAAGGGGATCATGTATTGCATTTCCATACGCTCAAGCTCTGAAACATTGGCTTCAGAAAAAAAGCCTTTATCTGCAATATAGGTACAATGTTCCAAGCCACTAATTTTTATCGTGTTTTTCATCGCCGAAATTTCCCTGATATTACCCAGAAGCATCCTGTAATATAAAGGCCGCAGAGATACTGCATCATAGAGGTAGAGTAAAACAAACTGGGGCTGAAAATCCATTCTGGAATTATACCCTTCTTCAGACAATGAAATATGATTGGATTGAAGTACGATATCGGTAGCGTCAATCAATATGGTTTTGGTTTGCTTGTCTTTTGGCTGCATGAACCTGTGAATGGATTGATCTCTGCAACCCAGCTCAAAGAGAAGATCGCTTATCTTTTGGTCATTAACTTTTTCGTTCCAACCAAGTAGATTTAGCAAATCAGACTCTTGAAGATGAAAGGGAATGTTTTTCAAAGGACTTTGATAAGCAACCCGGCAATAGATCATCGAGACAATAAATTGCCATAAATCGGGGAAAAGTCTTTTTAAATCCTCTAAAATACCTTCTTTCTCCAACGTATCTATCAACCACTTGGAGAAGCCATATTCAAGGGAATAAACCTGTTTGTTGTAGTAGGTTTTACTGCTTTTAATTTTCAATTGCTGCTTCTCTGAGGGTATAAACCCCTTTTCTTTGGTAATGCTTCCCAAAATACCAAGCGATATCTTTCGTGGCCGCTTAAGTTTTTTGTCGTAAACCGACTTTACGCCATAAAGATAATATCTTCCATTGATACATTTAAGTTCCGTGCCTGGTTTTTTATGTGCCAGTGCCCAATCTGGGTGTTTTTGTTTTGGTTCCATATATTACTTATATAGGTAATACAAAGAAACAACAAAAAAATCGAATAAACAAACTATTTACCCGATTATTTTATCTTTTTTGAAATTATATTACCTAATTTTGGAGGGTTTTGGATTAAACAAGGATGTGCAAATTTACGGAACTATGGAAATCTGACGGATGGGACCTTTCTATATCGCACTCATTATTTTTATTCTTACATATACGGGCATCATCTTTACCCGTTTGCCAGGAGTAAATATCGATAGACCCTCAGCAGCCTTCTTTGGCGCAATAGCCATGGTGCTCTTTGGTATTCTGAGCTTTGATGAAGCGATAGCAGCCATCGATTTCAATACCATCGGATTACTGCTGGGTATGATGATCATCATTGCTACTCTGCAATTAGATGGTTTTTTTGCTTTCGTCGCCTCCCAGACAATCCGAATCGCCCGAACTCCCTTTAAATTACTCATCGCCATCACGCTGTTTACGGGTATAACAAGTGCTTTTTTAGTAAACGACGCCGTAGTTCTTTTTATCACTCCATTAATTATCAATTTGTGCAAGAATGGCCAGCTCAACCCTATTCCCTTTCTGATTGCCGAAATTTTGGCGGCTAATACAGGAAGTTTGATGACTATGACAGGCAACCCGCAAAATATGCTCATCGGCATAAACTCTGGGATTCCTTATACCGAATTCCTGCTTCGCCTTCTGCCTATTACACTTTCAGGCCTTTTTATCATTATATTGGTTATCAGGTTACTATACAATAAAACCTTTTCACAGAAACATGAGTTCACTTTCGATAAAAATGTCTTTCAATATAATTTTCGCTCGATGCAATGGTCAGTTATTATTCTGGCTGGAGTTATCGTGATGTTTTTCTTTCAACATCTGCTTCATCTCAGTATTCCTTTGATATCATTGACTGGGGCTGCACTTATATTGATTTTTGGAAAAGTCAAGCCATCCATAGTGATCAAGCAAATCGACTGGGTTCTTCTGCTTTTTTTTGCTTCCTTGTTCATTGTGGTTCATGGAGTAGAAAAGGTAGGCCTTTTTGATCGTTTTATTACGGGGAATTTACTTGTAGAAAACAGTAGAAGCCTCGTCTTTATCCATATTATCAGTTTAGTTTTTTCACAGCTAATTAGCAATGTGCCTTTGACGGTAGTCATGCTGCCCATGATGAAAACTGCCGGTAGCGAAATTTTATGGCTTGGGCTGGCTTCAGCTTCTACATTGGCTGGAAATGCTACTATCATTGGTGCAATGGCTAACCTTATCGTAATAGAATCAGCCCAAAACAAAGGCGTAAAAATATCATTCATGGATTTCTTCAAACCCGGCATTATAGTTAGCCTTTCCACCTTATTGATATCATTTCTGGTTTTGATAGCTCAACTTTAACAGGATTCACTTTTTCCTTAATTTTGTAGATTATGGTAAAAAGAAGACCTCAAAGGTTTTTTAGATATATAAAAAAAGCGGGTAGAATGATTGCATATCTGGTATTATTTTTCATTGGCCTGATTTTGTTGATTACGTTATGGTATTATACAAGTTGCCCGGTTTACACTTTTTCTCCTCCAAACCCATTTAAAGGGGACAGTTTGTATAATCCCTACATGAATATTTCAGAGAAAAAATGGTGGAAAGGCAATTTTCAGGTTCAGTCCAGAGCTTGGGGAGGAATTACTTCAGGGAGAGGCAATTCCAATGAGAAGATTGAAAAAATTTATTCCAGTTTAGGTTATGACATTATAGCTACCTCCGATTATCAAAAAATTAATCGTTTTGGAATTCGAAAACCATCCTATATTCCAACCTATGAACATGGTTATGGAATTCATAAAACACATCAAATCTGTTTAGGTAGCCAGAAGGTTCTTTGGCGTGATTACCCGTTTTATCAAGGTTTGAACCATAAACAACATATCCTAAACTGCCTCGGCATCCAAAATGAAATCATCGCCATTGCCCATCCTGATTTACGTGATGGGTACCTAAAAGAAGAAATGAAATATTTATCAGGGTATCACCTGATGGAGGTATTCAACAGAGCGCGAACCAGTCTTGCTCATTGGGATAGTGCCCTTAGTTCGGGTTATCCTGCTTTCCTTCTTGCCAACGACGATGCTCACAATGTAACCAACCCCTACGAAATTGGAAGATATGCCACCTTTGTACAATCAGATACACTCGTTGCTCGACATATATTGGAAGCCTTGAAAAAAGGCAGAGCTTATGGCGTAAGAATTGCCTATAAAGAAGGGGAGACTTTAGAAGAAAAAAAACTCCATGCTCTTCGATTGCCTTCACTAAAAGAAGTAAGCTTTTCGAATGATACCCTAAAAATAAAAGTATCACCATCAGCTTCGGAGTTCAGGTTTGTCGGTCAAAATGGAGTAATTCTCAAAAATGTAAAAGAAACCAATTTCGCCTATTATGTAATCAAACCCTCCGATACCTATATTCGAACCGAAATAAGCTTCCCTTCTCAGGATATAATCTTTTTGAATCCCATTTTTCGTTATCAGGGAGGCAAGATCACATGGCCCATTCGATATATTATTAATCGGCAAGCCAGTTTTATACATTATATACTCTGGGGAAGCGGAGGGTTAATTCTTCTTTTTATGTCAGGTTTATTAATCAAAAAACACCATTTCAGGAAAGCGCATGAAAACCAATGAACGAAATATACTTCTCATTTTGTTAGGGAGCTCATTTCTGATAAGATTTTTACTGTCGTTTTGGTTAGAGCTTGGCAATGACGAAGTTTATTATTACACCTATGCACTTTATCCTGCCTGGTCATATTTCGACCATCCGCCAATGGTTGGATGGGTTATCCGAATTTTTTCGCTCAATCTTTTAGTTCAAGGCGAATGGGCAGTACGATTTGCCTCGGTAGCTCTTGGAACACTCAATACTTATCTAATTTACGTTCTCGGTAAATTTATAAAAAACAGAGAGGCAGGCATTTATGCTGCCCTTCTTTATACATCTTCTATTTATTGTTTTGTTATTTTCGGTTTATTTATTCTGCCCGACACTCCTCAAAGCACTTTCTGGTTGCTGGCAATATTTGCATTTCTGAAGAGTATTATCTCATCCGAACTGAACAAAAACTCCCGTTCATGGCTACTTGCAGCAGGCGTCTTCACGGGTTTGGCCATGCTTTCCAAATATACCTCGGCCTTCTTATGGGCCGGAGCAGGAGCTTATATCCTTTTCTTCAACCGTAAATGGCTGAAATCAAAAGAATTATATATCTCCATCCTTCTCTCAGCCTTATTTTTTCTTCCCGTAATACTCTGGAACGTTCAAAACGACTGGATTAGCTTTACTTACCATGGAGAAAGAGTCGATTTCTCGAAAGGAAGATTTCGTATAGATTATTTGATGAGCGAACTGGGAGGGCAATTCCTCTATAACAATCCTGTGGCAGTTGTAACTGTCTTTATAGCCGCCATCAATTTTATGAAAGGTAAACATTATATCAGCAAGCCCCAAGGCAATTTTTTACTTCTCATTTCATTTCCTATCATTTTTATATTTATCATCATTTCAACCTTCAGGGCGACATTGCCCCATTGGAGCGGGCCTGGCTATCATGCTCTCATCTTGATGGGAGGATGCTGGCTGGCGTGGAAGCGCGAAACGAGTAGACAGAAGAAAATTCCATTCCATCTTCGAGCAGCACTATCCTTTCTGATATTAGTCTTGATTGCGGGAATTGCTCAGATTCAATTTAGCTTGTTGATAAAACCCGATGTACAAAAAGGGGTTTTCAGAGGAAAAAAAGATTTTTCACTCGATATGTATGGTTGGAGACAGATGGGGAAAAATTTTTCCGATATTCAACAAAGAGATGAAAAACAAGGAAAAATCAGACCCAATGCACCCATTATTAGCTTTCGATGGTTCCCAGCCGCCAACCTCGACTATTATGTAGCCAAACCCAATCAGACTTATGTATTGGCTATGGGCAATCTGGAACGAATTCATCATTACGCATGGATAAACCAATATCGCGGCGGTTTTCACCAAGGAATGGATGCATGGTATATAGTTTCAGGAAGAGATTATAAAGACCCTTCACAACTTTGCGAAGATTGCTGGGCAACCATAGTCCCGACAGACACCGTACCCATTATCCGTAACCATGACACTGTGATGTATTTTCTTATATATCACCTGAAAAATTTACAAACTCTGCCTGCTGATCCCCTTACAACCATAGGAAATTAGTACACATCCTATGAAGGGAGATCCTCTCTCCCCCGTTATCAACCGTAAAATGTATGGCCAAATGCTTCTGACATGAAAAACAGGTAAGCCATGCATAAAGCAGACGTAAAGGGAAAAGTCTATACTGTCGACAAGATTTTCTTATTCAGGTTCGATAATATCGCCTTCTTCAGTGAGGGTTTTCAATTCTTTACGCAAGTGCCACGCCATAACCAACTCAGAAATTCCATAGAGCATAAGCAATACACCCAGAAAAATGAGCAAGGCCTGAGCACTCTTAAACGGATCATATAGCATGATGATGCCCGCAACAATAACTATGAGAGAAATGGAAAAATAAAACCACGACCACCCATATCGGCTCCTAACGCTCAATCCAACCATTAGCTGAAATGCACCCAAAAACAAAAGACCAATGCCCAATATGATGACAAAGAACTTCACTATATTTTGAGGCATAGCAATAAATAATATCCCTATAATCAAATTGAACACCGTTTGAAGAAGCAGAATATTTTTAGCTCCCAGATTTTTTTCTCTAAGAGCAAAAATTAAAGAGACAAGACCTCCTATTAAAACACATAAACCAGCAGAAAAGATAATGCCTTCGAGAGTCAGTCCTGGAATAAACACAGCCAATCCTCCTATCAATATGGCAATTAGGCCTCTTATAAGAGCACTGCGCGAACTCGTAAAACTTCTGTTTTTCATAGAATATGTTTTTTAAGTTTAAAGCGAAATTATACAAAAACCTATAATAAACAAGATCGATAAACCAAATAATGATTTATCAGTATATATGAGCTATAAAATTAGCGACTTCGATGAGTATCCATTTATTCAATAACCAGACTTCAATGAATTGATTTATTTTGAATTAATCACAAATTTCAGCTCTCTATCATAGTAATCGACCTCAATATTTCCGACGATATTCATGCAAATGTTGGAATGAAAATAAGAATCCTTTTGCTGATTCATGATTACCATAAAGCAAACTGGTGGTTGCACCAATGGGTACTCTTGCCTGCACTTGTGAATCGATTGAAAAGCCATTTGAGTTTGGTTTGGATAATTGGGGAAAAATATATCTGAACGAACTGCAATCATATCTATGACGAAACCTAATAAAATATTCGATTTCAGGATTTGGCCAATAAGCGCAAAAGCCCTGTATGTGGTTCGTTCAAGTCAAACTTCGAAGAGTTGAAATAAACACCTCAGCATGACCTGGTCTATTGATAAAAATCGAGAGAATGAAAAATCAATAAGTTTTTATCTCATCAATCATTCAAGATTAAATTCCTTGATTTTACGATAGAGGGTGCGTTCAGAGATGCCGAGTTCGGCTGCGGCTCCTTTACGTTTACCATTGTGTTTGGCCAATGCCCGCTTGATGAGTTCGATTTCCTTCTTTTGAAGTGAAAGGCTATCATCAATTACTTCGGGTTCTATAATAGGTTCATCAATTTTGCCGGCTACTTCGTAATGCACATCTTCAAAAGGCGAAGATTTGGCGATGAAACCCGGATCATCCTTATAATCTCTTACCAATTTATTAATTATAGGAGCATTATTCTGTTTCATCTCCTGAGTAATCCCATTCTGGTTAATAATTTCAAATACGAGTTTCTTCAAATCATTGATATCTTTTTTCATTTCGAAAAGGACCTTATAAAGCAAGTCGCGTTCTGAAATTTCCTGACTCGAAAGAAATTCCTTGTGATAGAGGACTGGCAAATCGTGATGGTGGGGGTCGGGAAGATATTTAGCTAATATTTGGGCAGTCACTAAGCGATCTTGTTCGATGATACTGATTTGTTCGGTAATATTTTTCAATTGACGAATGTTGCCAGGCCAGCGATAATTGATAAGCATTTGCTGGGCTTCATCATCGAGTTGAATTGGAGGCATACGATACTTTTCGGCAAAATCGAGGGCAAATTTTCTAAACAACAGGTAAATATCTTCTTTCCGCTCGCGTAAAGGCGGAATAATAATAGGGACAGAATTCAAACGATAATACAAATCTTGCCGGAATTTACCTTTTTCGATGGCAGCGTGTACATCTATATTGGTAGCTGCTACTACCCTCACATCTGTTTTCAATACTTTCGATGAGCCAACCCTGATGAATTCGCCTGTTTCAAGCACCCTCAGCAATCTTACCTGTGTGGAGAGTGGAAGTTCAGCAACTTCATCCAAAAATATAGTCCCGCCATCCACCACCTCAAAATAGCCTTTGCGGGAATCGAGTGCTCCAGTGAATGAACCTTTCTCGTGCCCAAACAGTTCGGAATCTATTGTGCCTTCAGGAATAGCTCCGCAGTTCACTGCAATATAAGGCCCGTGTTTCCGTGGACTTAAGTAATGTATAATTTGAGGAAAAAACTCTTTCCCGGTTCCACTTTCGCCAGTTACCAATACAGTAAGATCGGTTGGAGCTACCTGACGCGCAATATCGATGGCTCTGTTTAGTAAGGGAGAATTCCCAATTATGCCAAACCTTTGTTTAATGGATTCAATATCCATAGCAGAGTTAGAATGATTTAATTTGTTCAAATAAATATAATAAACTAAAACAGAAAAATAAAATATAACACCTCAAGTCCAATTCTGCATTTTCTTTCTCGAAAACCCTTGTAAAGATTAAATATAAAGGCTCTGAAATATTCATCATTCGAAAAAACACCATAAGAATGAAATTCCACAAAGATAAAACATTTTGAGGAAATTTGAACGAAATTTTACCAAGAGGTTAAAAAATCCATCTCCATTCTTTATGGTTTATGTCAAAGTTACAAATGCATAAACTCTTCATATATTATAATAAATGAATTCTGAATTATAAACACCTTACACAAGCACATAACTTCTTTGAGCTACTCTTTGTATGAGGTGATTTATGAAATCATTAATACCCTAAAGAATAAAAGTAAGTCTAACCCACAGTATAGTAAGAAAGCAACCAAATACCTCCGCTCTTGAGATTTTTCGGCAATAGAATCGACGGCAATTAGCTATTGAGCTATGGCAAGAGATTTTATCTTTGAAAAATACATGGCAAAAGACCGGTAGAGAAAATGTGTCCATTTCCCGAAAGGCACGATAATAAGAGCCCATTGAGCAAGAATGGTAAAATGGATAATATACACCCACTTATTGTTTTCTATTATACCAGTATCGATAAACAGACGTACGAAAAAGGCAGTTAATCCCATAATCATAAGCCAGATAACGAATAACCAATCGGAGAGCTGAGAAAATTTGTTCAAAGCTTTGTTCTTATTAATACGACTCGAAACAAAATCAATAGTAATTATAAAAATAAAAAAGCTCTCTACATAACCCAAAATAACGACAAAAAGGCTTTCGGTGTTGAACCAGTTAAGGAATACTGTCGTAAAGAGTAGCGAAAGGTAGGCGATTACCAAAATAAAATGTTCCAACCAACGGAAATTGTCTTTTGTTTCACAATCTTTCATGCGTTTCTGCGTAAACATGTGAACAAACAAGTCACTCAGTGCAATGAAATATATTTTAGGATGAGCTTTGACGTTAGGTTTGAGAATGGTAAAATACCACATGCGCAGAAGATTAGGTATAAAGATTACCAATAATACCATGAAAATAACTGTCATTTCGAAAAGATGGCCAACATGCATCATATTTTGCAGATTCCATGCGAAAGAATCGGCTAAAATTAAAACAGCGGCAAAAATTAAAACGAATGCGAGGATTGTAACAGAGAGCGAACGGTAAAATACTCCGGAAAGTCCCGTCCAATCATATTTCGAAGTTAGCCATCGACGAAGCGACATCATCAGTTCACCTGGTTCAGCCTGACGCGGGCATTGTATGGAACAATCACCACAATAGTAACATTCCCATGGTTTAAGCGAAGCCTTTAGTTCATTTTCAAGCCCTAAAGTCGCATAACGTATCAATTCACGTGGGAAAGAATCCTCGGCATTAGATAAAGAACAAGTGGCCGTACAATTCCCGCAGTTAAAACAAGCATGAAAATCGTTCGAACCATATTTCGATAACTCAATAGCAAATTTTGGATTTACCTTTGACATAACAATTTATCTTTCAATTTATCAATGAAAATTCATATTCAGTTTAAAAAACATACCTATAAATCAAGCCTGTCGAATTTTAATCCATCCCTCAAAGAGCAGAAAATCCTTTTTAATGGCTATCCTCATTTTCCTTATAATAATAATACATTTCTTTATCATCCATACCATCAGGAACAACGATGCCATATTTATTCATTGTCATCAGATGATAGGTAACCAATTCGCTATTCAATTTTGAATTTTCGGCAATCTGAGGAATAGTGTATTTCCCGTCCTTCATCACAGCAAGAATTTCTTTCCAAACTTGAGGATATTCCTCCATTCTGATGGCCGATTCTTTGGGAGTAGAATCAGAGCCACCTTCCTTTTCATTTATTTCCAATTTTGCAAGGAATCCATCAATCATTGCCTCAATTTCTTTATCGGTATATTGAGCAATTTCGATAGCATTTTCAGGGCAAACAGGCGCACAGATTCCGCAGCCTGCACACATAGCCTTATTGACGCCAGCAACCATTTTCCCATTCATTTCTATCATTTTCAATGCAGAATAATCGCATACCTCAGCACATTTATCGCACCATGAACAAGCATCCATATCAATTCGGGCGATAATGGGATCGGCCGAAAAACTTCCTTTTTTTAAAAGAGCGATTATTTTTGAAGTAGCCGCAAGCGATGATTGAACTGATTCGGTGATATTTTTCGGTCCTTGACAGGCTCCTGCAATATAAACTCCCTTTATTACAGTTTCCACGGGTTTTAGTTTTGGATGAATTTCGTTGAAAAACCTGTCGCTACCTACCGGAATTTTAAATAATTCGGAAATTTGCAATGCATCTTTGCGGGGCATCATTCCGGTAACCAAAACTACCATATCGGTCTCAATTTCCAATTGCTTCCTTGCTGTAAGATAATCCTTTATTTTCACAATGAGTGATTTGCCTTCTCGTTCAATTACAGGCATTTCCTTTTCTTCATATTTAAAATATAAATCGCCTTGTTTGGACGACTGTTCGTATAATACCTCCTGCTTACCGTATGTTCTGATATCCCGATAAATATGATATGCTTGAATATCCTTATATTTTTTCTTCAATTGAAGAGAGGTATATATTGCGGAAGTACAGCATTGGCGCGAACAAAACCTGTTTTCGCCTTTTGATTGCCGGCTTCCTACACAATAAATAAAAGCAATGCTTTTGATTTCTTTTCCCCCATAAACTAATTTATTTGGGTTCAGCTCCATAAGTCGGTTAAGTTCGGGAAGTGTAATTACATTCTCGAGTGTTTTGTAGCCAAATTCTCCTTCTTTAGGAAGATAATCGTCGTATCCGGTTGTCACGAGAACAGACCCTGCCATCAAGGATATAATTTGTTCTTCTTCCGTTAAATTAAGTACCGACTTGTATTTTGCAACAAAATCGGGGAAAACCTTTAAGGCTTCTGCATCGACGACAGGTAGATCCGGCAGGGCTTCAGGATAATTTTTATAGATAACTTTTCGTTTCACCAGACCCAAATTGAAAGGATCATCAATTTCAATGGGACATTCATCCATTACAGATTTAACGGTTTGTTTATCAACTCTTGGATTGATATAACGTGGTTTTACCTTCAACTCAATATGAAAACTACCGAGGCTGCCGGATACTTTTTCGATAGTAGAACCCGTAAATAAAGTAATATTCGGATATTTTTTTATTTCATGATAGAGCGAAGTGATAACATCCTTTCCTTCCTGATCCGACATAAAAAGTTGACCTTTCTGAGCAATGTGCCCTCCCACGAAATAATCCTTCTCGACGAGAAAAACTTCGTTTCCCGATCTTGCCAATTCGATGGCAGCCTTCATACCAGCTACTCCAGCGCCAATAATTAAAGCTGATTTCTTAACCTCAATCTCAATATTTTCCAAAGATTCAGAATGCGAAACTCGGTTGATTCCTGCCCTTATAAGCCCTGCAGCTTTCACCGTAGCTTCATGCGGATGATCACTGTGTGGCCAAGAACACTGTTCACGAATATTCACTTGAACATAATTGAAAGGATTTAATCCAGCACATGCAGCAACATTTCTAAACGTATGCAGATGAAGTTTGGGAGAGCAGGAGCAAACTACTATGGCATCCAGTTTATATTCTTGAATATCTGCAATCATGGCTTTTTGGCTCGAATCAGCACAAACAAACATAACATTCTTCGAAACGACTATGTTGTCTTCTTTATAGAACATCTTACTGAGTTCTTCCACGTCAACATAATCAGAAATATTACCTCCACAATGACAAATATATACACCTATTCTTTCTTTCATTGTTCTCTAAAAGTTAAACATTTGAACCAATTATTTAAAAACATTGAAAGACATCTTTTCTTTTTTCTTTTTATTGTTGTAGCCAATCTCCTAATTCGAAATCGATAGCTGATTTCCTTTCATTTGATTGACAGAGTTTACGCTTTCCATAGTAGCGAGATATCCCGCAACTTCAGAAGCAGCACATCCTGCGGATAAGATAGAATCAGGAATATCTTTCGGGCCAGAAGCAGCTCCTGCCACAAATACTCCTTCAATGTTGGTTGATGCCGGATTTAAAAGTTCATCTACCTGTTTTACAAAACCAAAATCATCCAATTGAAGGATTTGATCTGTAAATATTTTTTGTATATCTTTATTGGGAATTACACCTACTGAAAGCACAACCAAGTCATGTTTGGCTTCTTTTACTATACAACGAGTTACGTCCTCATATCGCAAAATCAAGTCGCCGGAACCGTTTTCATTTTCACGAATACTGGCCACTTTCCCTTTTATAAAGTTTACTCCCATTGACTTGGTCTGTTGGAAAAATTCTTCATAACCCTTTCCAAAGGCACGTATATCCATGTAATAAACTGTAACATCGGCCATAGGCAAGGCACCCATTAAAAGCTGTGCCTGTTTGATAGAATACATGCAGCAAATCTGTGAACAAATAGGATTGTTGGAACACTCATCCCCACAAACTGAATTTTCTATGGCAGAATCGCGCGAACCCGTACAAAGTATATAGGCAATGTTATCGGGAATTTTTCCGTCGCCCGGTCGAAGTACATTATTAAAGGGACGTGTGGGGGCAATAAGACGATCCATTTGCAAGGAATCAATCACATTAGCATATTTTGTGTAACCATAATTTGGCTTGCCATTTGGTGGAAACAATTTATAGCCAGTTGTTAAAATAACAGATTTTGCCGTAATATCTACGATTTGAGTTTTCTGGCTAAAATCAATGGCATTGGCCGGACAAGCCGAAATACACTGATGACATTCGCGACAATTGCCACAATCGAGGCAGCGATCCGTACTGGCTTTCAGTTCAGTCTCTGTGTATCCTTTTTCGATTTCATCCCAATTTTTTATACGGTGATTCGAAGACAACATTTCGCCCAGAATTGGAGGCTTAACAGAGCCCTTGTATCTCCTTAATATGGATGATTTGTCAACCGCAGGCAATTTATCTCCATATTCAAAATCACACATATTTAAGCCTCGAAGATATTTGTCCATATAAAAGGCCGCTTTTTTGCCCTGACCAGCCGCTTCGATTAAAGTAGTAGCACCCATCACCGTATCTCCGCCGGCAAAAACATATTCAACTGAAGTTTGTAAGGTCTTTTCATCAACTTTAATGGTGCCGTTCTTATTTAGTTCAATTTGCCCGGCAAAAGGCTTGGTATGAGGCCTCATGCCAATTGCTTCAATAACATAATCGACATCCCGAATATATTCGGAGCCAGGGATGGGATCTGGGCTTCGACGGCCAGAAGAATCCTTCTCCCCAAGACGCATTTTTATCAACTGCACTTGTTTAAGCCACCCATTTTCACCTATATATTTCACCGGGTTACTCAAAATCAGTATTTCCACTCCTTCTTCTTCAGCCTCTTGAATTTCTGGAGCAAAACATGGCATTTCCTCGCGGCTACGGCGATAAACTATGGTAACTTTTTCAGCACCCAGTCGTAACGAGGTTCGTGCTGCATCTATAGCTGTATTTCCACCTCCAATTACCATGACTTTCTTACCGGTCAGGTCATCCTTTTTACCAATATTTGCTTCGCGGAGGAATTTAAGACAATCGAAAACCCCCTTCAATTCAGATCCTTCTATTTTCGAAGTAAATGCTTCGTGTGTTCCTACTGCGATAAAAACAGCATCAAAGCCTTGTTCTTTAAGTGCCTTGATATCGGCGACCTCTTTGTTTACTTCTATTTCAACGCCAAGAACAGTAATGTTTTTAAGGTCTCGATCAACTATATGCTTAGGAGCACGGTATTCGGGCAAACCAAGACGCAACATACCTCCAGGTTGTGGAGCGGCTTCGAATATTTTTACTGTATGTCCTTTTAATGCAAGATGATAGGCAGCAGTCATTCCGGCTGGTCCAGAACCGATTACAGCAATTCTTTTCCCCGATTTTTCCCTAATTTCAACAGCAAGGGGTTCGGGATATTTTTCATAATACCAGTCAGAAAAAAAACGTTTGATTTTTCTAATATCGACAGGGCCTTCGAGCTTACCTCTCGTGCAAGTATTTTGGCAAGGAGCATAACAGGCACGGCCAAGACTCCCCGGAAACGGTATATCTTCCAGATGAAGTTTCATTGCTTCTTCGTATTGACCATTACGAGCTAGGGTAATATAACCATAAGCCTTAACTCCGCCCGGACATTCGTTGATACAAGGAGCCGAATGATCCTGTCGATCGATAGCTGCAATACGTGGATTGGCCAAACTGAAAGGGATATAGGCAACTTTCCTGCCGGCTAAATTAGCGTTATAATCGTCATTGCGTATCTCTGGACAAATTGCCTCACATTCTCCACATCCCGTACAGTTTTCCTGAATAACGAATCGTGGCTTTTGGATCATTCGAATAGAAAATTCAGTTCCATTTTTCTTGATCTCCTCCACTTCGCTATTGAGCAATAGTCTAATATTAGGATGATGGGACGTCTCTGACATTTTTGGGGTTGTAATGCACGCAGCACAATCTAAAGTTGGAAATACTTTGCTCAATTGAATCATTTTCCCTCCTATAGACAGCCCCTTTTCGACCAGCAATACCTGATAGCCCATATCGGCAAGGCTCAAGGCCATTTCCTGGCCTGCTATTCCTCCCCCCACTACCAACGCATCATACTTACTTTCTTGTTTATCCATCAAATTTAGAATAATGAAATAATGGTTAAGGTTTAGAATATCTTCAATAAAAGAATCTCAATTAAATATGTAAATATTTATTATTATATATCAATAAAAAGGATTCATTGCTTTGTTCAGAAAGTTTTAACTGGAGATTAGTCTTCCAAGTTTGCGAGAATTTTTCCAAAATTTTCCATATGGTTTGCAAATGGTTCGGCACACACCGAACAAAGAGCAGCCATTCTGATACGTTTTGGATTGATATTTTTGGCTTTCATGAGCTGCTGAGAAACTTCCACGATTTTGTTCGTATATTCGGCACAGCGGGAACTAAAGGAGCATTCGTGGCCATCGGCAGCAATAAAAACTCCATCGAAGCCATTTTCCAATGCATGCATAATCCACTTAGGCTTCACACCTGATGAACAAGGCAAGCTAATTACATATACCGAAGGAGAATAATGGATTTTTCTCAAACCCGCCTGATCGATTCCAGGATCGGAAATCTTATCAGTGGAAAAAACCAAAATTTTTGGGGATATTACCATAGCGAAAAATATAGTCCTTTATTTCTGAAGCAAAGAGTGTTAGAAATCAGAAATAAGGGGATTATACGTCATCCTTTAATCAAAAATAAACGGCTGTAACTGTCTTCATCGAAATAGCCAAGGAATTGATGGCCAACTTTTTCGCACCAACGCGGGATATCATTTTTTGTTCCTTCATCAGCGGAAAGAATTTCTAAAACTTCACCAGATTCGATATCACCTATAGCTTTTTTCGCAGCCAAGAGGGGGCCTGGGCAAGCCGTTCCACGGGCATCAACAGATTTTGCCACCTTCAGGTTCTTTAATTCTTCTTTTGTCATTTGATTATGATTTTATTAAGTTTTAAAATTTTCTCAATACAGTATAGAGTTATCAAGGTTGATATATTCATTGATTTCTACTTTGATCGAGGATAAACTTCAAGATTTGCTTTCGATCATATCATCCATTGCATACTGCTTTCGCCAGCTTCGGCAACAAAGGTTGCTGCCCCGGCAAAACGAAGGTGGGGGTAATCAATGAATTCTTCTTTTTTGAATCCCATCAGATTCATGGTCATTTCGCAAACAGTAATTTCGACACCTAATTCGTCAGCTTCTTTCAGCATTTCTCTCAGCGATAAAACATTCTGTTGATTCATGAGTTTTTTCATTATCCATGGACCCATGCCACACATATTAAATTTCGACAGCTTCAAATGATCGACCCCCTTAGGAAGCATCCATCCAAACATTTTTGAAATGAAATTTTTCCCTTTAGGATGTTTTGCTGGATCACGCAGGGCACCAATCGCCCAGAAAGAAAAAAACAATTTTACCTTGGTATCCATTGCTGCAGCGGCCAATGCGATAATCATGGCTGCCATAATCTTATCCATATCGCCAGAAATAATTGCAATCGACAATTGGTCTTTTCTTGACGATTCGAGACGTTTGGAGGTTGATTTCAAAGCTTCGATCTCAGCTTTGAGCTTTTCTATGGTTGTCTGATCAATGCTTTCCATTTCAAGAAAATTTAAGGAATTAATTATTGCAAAATAAATTAATATTTCTTTACCGTCTCTACAGATAAAATGTGAATGATATAACATCATTTTGTGATTTGTATCACTTTTTCTTTAAATTTGCAGCATGAAAAATGAATGTATCGATTGTCCATGCATCGTAAAATATTTCCGCACCTTAAACAAATGCCAGGCAGAAGAATTGGGAAACAATCATGTCGTTGTAAGATTCAAGAAAGGATATCCCATAATAAAACAGGGAACTTTTTCTACCAATGTGTTATTCCTCAGAAAAGGGCTTGTAAAAATTCATATTACTGGGCCTTATCGTGAACAAATTGTTCGTTTAATCAAGCGGCCTTCCTATCTTGGCCTCCCAACTACCATAGGCGATAAAATAAACCAGTATTCGATTACAGCATTGCTTGATTGCGAAGTTTGCTTCATCGATTTGAATATTTTCAATCGCATGCTCGAACAAAACAAAGATTTTTCCAATTATATTCTATTAGAGTTATGCAGAAGTGAGGTCGAATCATTTCGTCATTGTGCCAATCGTACACAAAAACAACTCAGAGGTAATCTTGCCGATGTATTGATTGATTTTTCGGAAAACATTTTTGAATCCAACAAATTCTTGCTTCCTCTTTCTCAGTCCGAGATAGGCAATTTAGTGGATACCACTCGTGAAAGCGTATGCCGTGTGCTTTCAGAATTCATGTCGGATGGGATTATACGAATGGAAGGGAAGAAAATAGAAATTCTAAATACTCGATCTCTAAAGATGATAAGCCAAAATGGATAGTCGCTTGCGTCTTGGTTATAAGCGGCTCATTGCTTGTAGCTTCGAAAAGACAGAAAAGGATAGGGATTTATTTCAACGCAAAGATTTCAGTTTTGTAGAAGATTATTCCATTTTTCTCAATCGCACATCGATTCCACTATTCTTCAAGCCTTCCTGAATTTGTTTTACATTAGTATTACCAAAATGATAGGGATAAAGCACTTTGGGTGAAATTATTTTGGCGGCATTGATAGCTTGAGCTACTGTCATGGTATAGGGCTGATTTACGGGGAGAAAAGCAATATCGATATTCTTCAAATTCTTCATTTCTGGAATATCTTCGGTGTCGCCAGCAATGTAGATTTTCAATCCATCTATGGTTAAAATATAACCATTATCACGATGAGGGGGATGAAAATGCTCATGACCTTTGGTGGTGTTGTAAGCAGGTATAGCCTCTATGCTGATTTGATTCGAAACATCGAGTCTGTCGCCATTTTTCATGACTTTAGTCTTTAATTTTCCCAGTCTTTTTAGACTTGCCTCGTTAGCGATGAGCAAGGTATTAGGTTTCATTAATGCTTTGATAGCCTCAGTGTCGAGGTGATCGTCATGTTCGTGTGTAATCAGGATAAGGTCAGCTTTTGGAAAAGTCGAATAATTGGCAAACATACTCACAGGATCGACTTGTATGATAAAATCATCGAAATTGATCATCAAACTTCCGTGTTTGATAAAGTTAATGGTCAGTTTGTGGTGATTTTTCGTCTCGAAGGTATCGGTTTCATATTGTCCGGCTATTGCAATGCCTGAAGCTAAAACAATTGTAATCATAAGAAACAGTTTGAATTGCATAATTAAAATTTTTATGTAAATTTAAATAGATTTGGTATAAATTACGAGATGTGGATGAGATTTTTTGTTACTATGATGTTGCGATGGTACTGCTTTTATGATGCGGCCGAGGCCTCGCCTCGGCCGCATCATAAGCATCTCCACAAAAAACTTCTTACGAAAAATATCTTCTTCATATTAAGAACCACTGTCTTAGACTTGAAAAGGAATTACACTCGGTAAAAACCTTGTCAAAATAAAGCTCTCTCAGTATAAAAATTCTAACTGATGAAATGGAGACTTCCTCGGATGTACGAAACAAAATTATTCCAGTCCCCTGACTTCACGCTTAATTCTCTGAATATGGCCTCTTCCTAAGGCTTTTACCTCGCAACCGAGCTGGAAATAGCGGCGAATCTTGTCATCAGGAAGAATACCAAAACAATCGATAACCGCAATTTTACCTCCCGCCCATTTTACTGCATCGTCAGGTGAAAGGCTTTTATAAGGTGCGTGAGGTACAGCCAATACGACTGCTTCAACCCCTTCCATGGCTTTAGGAAGATCCTTGAGAATCTGCAAATTTTTCAATCCATCCTGATAATGGAAGAAACGTTTCCATGAATGTGCATTTTCATCCTGATTGACAAATTCATACCAAACATCCACGAAGGGGTCGTGTACGCGTATATCGGCGCCCATTTCAGTAAGTTTCCTAACGATAATTTCACTTCCGCTGTAACGGGTATCGCCCACATCCTGCCTGTAGGAGGCCCCACAAACAAGCACGTCAGAGCCGGCTATATAACGTCCCATATTACGCAAGGCGTCGCGGGTGAGTTCGGCTACATGTAAACTTCTTGTATCATTGATGTCGATAGCTTCAGGGGTAATGCGAAAAAGTTTATCGGCGTCATCGAATCCCAAAATATGTTTGTAAGCCCAATAGCCTAATCCTCCGTCTTTTGGCAGACAGTAACCACCAATGCCAGGGCCGGGGAAAATAATATTGCTGTGTGTAGGCCTCATTTTAATGGCATCGATCACTTTGATCAGGTCGACTCCATTACGCTCAGCAAACAGACTCCATTCATTAAGATAGGCAAGAATGGTAGCCCGATAGGAATTTTCGACAATTTTGGTGGTTTCCGATTCGATAGGTCTATCCATGATGGTTAAAGGAAATTTCTCGGTATTGACGACTTCTCTGAGAAATTTTTCGACTCTTTGGCGAGCTTCAAGGTTGCAGCCAGAGGCTACTCTCCAGAAATCCCGAATACTGGCGACGTATTCTTTCCCGGGCATGACACGTTCAAAACTATGAGATAGCAATGGTTGGGATTCGATTCCACGTCTGGCAAATGCTTTTTTCAGTATAGGCCAGGCAACAAATTCGGTAGTCCCAGGCGCTACGGTAGTTTCGATAAGTACGAGGCACTGAGGCGGTATCTTTTTACCAATCGTTTTCATGGTGGCTTCGAGGGCAGCCATATCGGCAGTGCCTGAACGCATATTTCCGAGTTCGAATTTAGTAAAATCACACTGTACATCAACGACGACAACATCGGCAAATTCGAGACAATCATCATTGAAAGTAGCCGTCAATGTTTGCTTTTCAACAACGGTCCGATGAATCAATTCATCCACCTCCGGATCATCGGCTTTAATAGGTGAAACACCAGTGTTTAAAATCGGAATTTTCCAATAGCTTCTTTTGCTTGGACGCTGGCATCCTATTACAAATTTCGAATACTCTCCCATGCTATTGCGGGTATCGGCAACTATTGCCGCCATAACGGCTCCTACAAAACCTAATCCCATTACCACAACGATTTCCTTTCTTTCACTACGAGCTTCCCCAACTAATGACTCAATACGCTTTCTTTCAGCAATATAATCATCATTTTGAGGTAGTGGAAACTCTTCACCTGAAGGGCTGACAGAATAAACCAAGGTTTTGTTGTTATTCATATTTTATTGAAATTTAGATAAGAATAGATTTTAGAATAAGGCCACCAAAGTAGATAAAAATCGCAAAAGGACAAAGTTTATGTTAAAAATCTTTTAGATGAACAGTATACTATCCTTCCAATTAATTGGATAATAATGAATAAGTTCGTCATTGGGTCTTAGGGTATAAAACCAAATCGAGGATTCGAGTTTTGGGGTATTAGCGCAGTTGTGCACCCAACTTCTGCTCGAATGCCGTGATAAGTTTTGCCATGGTTTTATCGATATCCTCATCCGTTAGCGTTTTCTCCTTATCTTGAAGGATAAAACTTATTGCATAGGATTTTTTACCTGGTCCGATGTTTTCACCTACATAGATATCGAAAAGATTGATTTGTCGAAGGAGGCGATTTTCGGTTTTCCAAGCCAGAGCTTCTATTTCAGCAAATTTTATATGATTGTCGAGTAAAAGAGCCAGATCACGACGTACCTCAGGAAAACGAGGTATTTCCTCGAATTCGATATTCATTTCTCTGGGGAATGATGAAACTTTATCCCAGTTTACAACGGCTGCAACAACTTCCTGACGTATATCGAACTTTTGGAGCATTGCCTTGGCAACAATTCCTACCCATGCCAAAGGCTCATTTCCGAAAAACAGTTCTATACCTTGATCATAAAAAGGAATTTGGGATTCAACGATTTTCAGCAAGCGCAAATTGACACCTACACGTTGCAATACCTTTCTAAGAATAGAATGCAGGTAATAAAAATCGGCCCGACGATGGTCTTTCTCCCAGCTCTCATTTTCCCGCAAACCAGTTACTGCTATTGCAAGCTGCTGGGGTTCAGTATATCGAACGCTTACATCAGCATTAGGGTCAAGGTTTCCATCGAAACGATATATCTTCCCAAATTCAAAAATTTTCAAATCGTCGATTTGATGGTTCAAATTGAAGGCAACATTTTCGAGAAGTCCAGGTAGCATATCCCCCCGCATAACATTCAATTCGCGGCTAAGAGGATTGAACAATTTTATGAGAGTTCTCCGTTGATCTTCAGGCCAAAGTGTATAATGCTGTGAAAAGCTCAAGCTATTATTTATTACTTCATAAAAACCATTCCCGGCCAAAAGGCCGGCAATTTCCCATTTAACCTGCTCAGGACCAGGATGAGAGAAATAGGAGAGTGAAGTATGCAATTCTTCTCGAAAAGCAATCCGATTATAACCATTAATACGAAGAATATCTTCGATTACGTCGGCTTCGCGGGTTACATCGACACGGCAACTTGGCACGCTTATCAGTAATGATTGCGGCGATTCTCTTAAAATTTGATATTCTAAATTTTGGAGTATGGATAGTATCCGTCGTTTGGGAATGAATTGACCCACAAGACGTTTCACTTGAGAATATCGCAAATCGACTTTGACAGGTTCAATTTCAGAAGGATAGGCATCCTTGATTTCAGACGAAACATTAGCCCCTGCAATTTCCTGAAGAAGTATTGCCGCGCGTTTCAATGCATAGATGGTAATGTTAAAATCGCTTCCTCTTTCGTAACGGAATGAAGCATCCGTAAATAATTGATGCCGTCTAGAAGTTCTTCTGATATAGGAAGGATTGAAACATGCACTTTCGAGAAAAACACTTTGTGTGGAAGCAGAGATACCAGATTCAAGGCCCCCGAATACACCAGCAATGCACATTCCTTCTTCGGCATTGCATATCATCAGGTCGGTAGAATCGAGTCTTCGTTCGATGCCATCGAGAGTTGTAAAAGGAGTTCCTTCAGGTAAGGTTTTCACAATCACTCTTCTTCCCTTGATTTTGTTGGCATCAAAGGCATGCAGGGGTTGGCCAGTTTCCATCAAAACGAAGTTGGTAATGTCGACTACATTATTAATGGGTCTGATTCCTACCGACTGCAACAGTTCTTTGAGCCAGCCAGGCGATTCTCCTACTCGAACATTTGTCAGGGTGAGTCCCGAATAACGAATGCAAGCTTGAGCATCTGCAATTTCCACTTCGATCTCGAAGTCATGATTATCGATTTTGAAATTCTCGACCGAAGGTTTTTGAAAATGAGATGGAATTTCGGGCCTGCGGGCGATTATGCTAGCGTGAAGGTCACGTGCAACACCTATATGTGAAGTAGCATCGGTGCGGTTAGGAGTCAAACCTATTTCGAAAACCACATCTTCTTTGAGATGAAAATATTGGGCGGCTGGCATACCGATCGGAGCATCGGGAGGCAAAACCAGAATGCCTTCGTGTGAAGTACCAAGACCCAATTCATCTTCGGCACAGATCATTCCCTCAGAAACCACTCCCCTTATCTTTGCCTTTTTAATCGCCATTGGTTCATTTTTAAAATAAAGAGTAGTTCCAACTTTAGCGAGTAACACCTTCTGTCCTTCTGCAATATTAGGAGCTCCACAAACAACCGACAAAGGTTCTTGGTTTCCTATATCCACTTTTGTAAGATGGAGGTGGTCGCTATCGGGATGTTTCTGGCAAGAGACTACCTGACCTACTACAACGCCCTTGAGCCCTCCTTTTATAAATTCTATGGTTTCGATGGCTTCGACTTCGAGGCCACTCTCGGTAAGAATTTCCGAAATCTCCTGATAAGAAAGGGGAGTATCAATATAACGTTGTAGCCACTTATATGAGATTTTCATAAGATAAGCAGAATAGCTTCAAGATATAAGACTGTAATAAAAGCTCGCAAAAGTAGGAAAAAAGCTCAACTAATCATACTGAGGGGCAGCAAGTCTTTACGTTTGTTTTTCAGTTGATCGGCCACAATGGCATGTTGGGGTTGAGTGAGCAAGGGATCATAGCTTAAAATTTTATCGGCTAAATTTCTGGCTTTATCGAGTAAATCCTTATCTTCTATAAGATCGGCTAGGCGAAATTTCATTATTCCGCTCTGACGTGTCCCATTCAAATCACCAGGGCCTCGTAATATCAAATCAACATCGGCAATCTTGAATCCATCGTGGATGTTTACCATCGTATCAAGGCGTGCACGAGCATCGGACGTAATTTTATCGCTTGCCATCAAAATACAGTAGGATTCATTGTCTCCTCGCCCTACTCTACCTCTCAACTGATGTAATTGCGATAATCCGAATCTTTCCGCATTTTCGATGACCATAACGGTAGCATTAGGAACATCCACACCTACCTCGATAACGGAAGTCGATACCATGATTTGGGTTTCTCCCTTCTGAAATCTTTGCATTTCATATTCTTTGTCTTGAGGTTTCATTTGTCCGTGAACCTTGCTCACGGCATATTCTGGCAAAGGGAACTCGCGTGTAACGCTGATATAACCATCTTCCAGAAATTTCAATTCGAGCTTGTCAGAATCATTGATCATGGGATACACCACGTAAACCTGACTTCCTTTGGCAATCTGTCTTTTCATAAAGGAAAAAACCATCAGGCGATCGGAATCGGTAAAGAGAATAGTTTTCACGGGTTTACGGCCGGGTGGCATTTCATCGATAACGGAATAGTCGAGGTCGCCATAGACAGTCATGGCAAGAGTACGCGGAATAGGTGTGGCGGTCATCACCAGAACGTGAGGTGGGATATTGTTTTTAATCCAGAGCTTAGCACGTTGCTCTACACCAAAACGATGCTGTTCGTCGATAACTACGAGACCCAGATTGGCAAACTGCACCTGATCTTCGATGAGGGCATGCGTGCCTAAAAGAATCTGCACCCTGTTTTCCAAGAGACCATTCAAAATTTCCTGACGTTCGGCCTGACGAGTGCTGCCCGTGAGCAAACGGACTTCTACCTCCATTCCCGAAAGCATCTCGAGAAAGGTATTGTAATGTTGCTGTGCGAGAATTTCGGTGGGAGCCATCAAGCAGGTTTGATAATTATTATCCAGCGCAATGAGCATTACCATTAAGGCAACTAAGGTTTTACCACTGCCCACATCTCCTTGCAGCAAGCGATTCATTTGCCGAGGGCCTCTTAAATCTGCCCTAATTTCACGAATTACACGCTTTTGAGCATTGGTCAATGCAAACGGAAGATGATGTTCATAGAATTCATTGAAAAATTTGCCTACTTTTTGAAAAGTATGTCCATGGCTAAACGACTTCCGTTGATGCTTCAATTGAAGAACGGATAACTGTGCATAGAACAACTCCTCGAATTTCAAGCGTAGCCGAGCAGATTCCAATGAAAACTGATCGGGTGGAAAATGGATGAACTGCAAAGCTTTCGATAAAGAGATAAGATTCATTTCATCGATTACCATTTCATCCAGACTTTCCTGTATTTGTCCTTCGAGGGTAAGCAAAAGGGTTTTAACCAGTTTTGAGATTCCTTTGCTTCCCAATCCACGGCTTTTTAACTTTTCGGTAGAAGAATAAACCGGATACAGTGCCTTTATATCGTCCCCATTCGAAGGGTCATAAATTTCCACTTCGGGATGAGGGATGCTGTATGTTCCATTAAAATAATTCAATTTACCATAGACGAGATAAGTTAGGTCTGATTTAAAGAGCTGCTTTGCCCATTTGAGCCCCTGAAACCATACCAGCTCCAATCTACCCGTTCCATCGTTGATGTAAACATGCAAGCGTAGGTTTCGACCCGATCCCAGCGTTTCCATCATTTCTACCTTACCGATAACCTGCACGTAATTCATCGATGGATTCAGGGATTTTATCCTGTAAATGATGGTCCTATCTTCATAACGAAAAGGAAAATAATAGAGCAAATCTTCAAAGGTAAAAATTTGAAGTTCTTTTCGTAAGAGGTCTCCACGAACCGGACCCACTCCTTTCAAATATTCTATGGGAGTTTCGATCAATTTCATCTTTTGGGCTATAAGCTAATAAGCAAAATTAAATCTTATCGCTGATTAATAAAAGATTGTAGACATAAGGTGTTTATTTAAAATCGCTTATTGTTTTTTCAAAAGGATACCGATAAAGGAAAGTCATTCTTCTTTGCTGATTAACATTGATATATAAAAATACATCCGTAAAAAGAGATAAAATCATCCAACAAATAATTCATTGATTTTCCCGTAACATTCTTCTTGTAAAGAAGGGCTTTATTCTGGGAAATGTTGGATACGATGAAAAGCAACAAGATGGGCAAAAAATTCAGTAGTTAAGATTTCGGCTCAAAAAAGTTCATAACGAATCGCCATTATAAAAGTTCAGGGAATACCCAATAAATTTGCAATATGTCTCAGCTTTCATCGCATTCGCAGAAAAGGTATGTAGTTTCGGGGATCATCATCGCCGTGGCCGCTATTTTTATTTTGAAATTATTTTACATGCAGGTAATCAGCGACAAGTACAAAATTCTGTCGGAGAGCAATGTACGCCGCATAGTAACCATTTATCCGGCAAGGGGTTTGATTTATGATAGGAATGGCAGAAAGATCGTTTCGAATGAAGAGGCTTATGATGTGATGGTGGTTCCAAGACAAGTCAGAAATATCGACACGGCCGAGCTATGCCAATTACTCGAGATAGATATGCAAAGTTTTACCAATCGATTAAACAAAGCCAGACAATATAGCCCGTATAGAGCTTCGCCCTTTGTGGAACAGATTTCGAAAACTACCTATGGCTATTTACAGGAAAAGCTCTACCGTTTCCCGGGGTTTTTCGTACAACCTCGTACGCTTCGTACTTACCCTTATCCTATTGCTGCTCACACCCTTGGATACGTTGGTGAGGTAAATCAAAAGGAAATAGAGAGTGATCCTTATTACAGGATGGGGGACTATATTGGGAAGAGTGGGATAGAGAAATCTTATGAAAAAGAGCTCAGGGGAGTGAAGGGGGAAAAGATTGTATTGGTGGATGTATTCAATCGTGAAAAAGGTTCATTCGAGAATGGATTATACGACAAACCGCAGATGGCGGGTCAGGACCTTATCACAAGCCTCGACCTCGATTTGCAGTTGTTAGGGGAAAAGCTCATGATGAATAAGAGAGGAAGCATAGTTGCCATAGAACCTTCGACCGGTGAAATTTTGGCCATTGTTTCCTCACCTTCATATGATCCTAATCTCTTGGTAGGAAGGGTAAGAGGAGAAAACTTCAAACGATTGAGTCAGGATCCTTTGAATCCGCTATTCAACCGATCTATTCAAGCGACTTATTCACCCGGTAGCACCTTTAAACTTGTAAATGCGTTGGTAGGACTTCAAACTGGCGCCATTACTCCAGAAAGCCGATTCTATTGCAATGGGAAAGCCAGTCTACCCATTGCCTGTTCGCATAGTCATTACTCTCCTCTCGAATTGATAGGGGCTATAGAACAATCGTGTAATCCTTATTTTTGGGGTGTTTTCAAAACTACCATAGAAAAAACGGGAGGGGGTGATATTCATAAAGGGTATAATATATGGCGGCAAAACGTGATGAGTCTTGGGTTTGGTAATTATTTCGACACCGATATTCCCAATCAGGTTAAGGGAAATATTCCAAGTTCTCAGTATTATGATCGTTATTTTGGAGAAAAAGGCTGGAAAGCTTTGACTATACGTTCGCTCGCCATTGGTCAGGGAGAGATTCTTATAACTCCGCTGCAACTGGCAAATCAGGCGGTGGTAATCGCCAACAAAGGTTATTATTATCCTCCTCATGTAGTAAAATCTGTTCAGGGTAAACCCACGCGCTGGAATAAGAAACAAAGCAGTATCGATTCACAACATTTCGAGACCATTACTAAAGGAATGTATAGAGTATTTCAAGGAGTATCGGGCACGGGGCGCTGGTATAAGCTGGAGAACATCGATATTTGTGGTAAAACGGGTACTGTTCAGAATCCCCATGGGAAAGATCATAGCCTTTGTATTGCTTTTGCTCCAGCCGAAAATCCTAAGATTGCCATTTCCGTGGTGATCGAAAATGCTGGTTTTGGTGCAACCTGGGCAGTACCTATTGCCTCTCTGATGATAGAGAAATATCTCACCGGAAAGATTAGTCGTACCGAATTAGAAGAAAGAATGAGCCAAGCCAATTTATTATGAACACTACCCGATACAAATATCATAATCCTTTTGCTGGGATCGACAGAACACTCTTGTGGCTCTATTTCACCCTGGTCATCTTTGGATGGTTGAATATTTATGCAGCTGTTTACGACGAGATTCACAAAAACATATTTGATTTGCAGACCAACTATGGCAGGCAAATGATTTGGATAGCCACTTCTTTCGTTATTGCCATGGCTATTTTGCTAACCGATGTAAAGTTATTCAATTCATTCGCGTTTTTTATTTATGGATTGGTAATCGTATCGCTTATTCTCGTCTTATTCGTTGGCAAAGAGATTTCAGGATCGAAGTCGTGGTTGCAGATAGGCCCCATTTCCATTCAGCCGGGTGAATTTGCCAAATTTGCTACCAATCTGGCCTTAGCCTCCTATCTTGGGAACATAAAACGGAATTTCAGCAAGGCAGGGGTTAAAATTGCAGCCTTCTCGATTATTCTCATCCCGGCTCTCATTATATTAGCACAGAACGAAACCGGATCGGCACTCGTGTTTTTGAGTTTCATTCTCGTATTATACCGGGAAGGACTTTCGGCGAAGGTTCTCATTGCGGGAGCCATTATAATTGCTCTGTTCGTACTGGCACTCGTTCTCGATAAATACATCCTCATTGGCCTATGTGCTCTCATTCTGCTGGTTTATTATCTGACTCGAAGAAACAGGAAAAAGCTTCACTGGATCTTGATAGGAATATTTATAGCTACTTCTTCCATAACCTTTAGCGTGGATTATGTATTCCATAATGTTTTACAGCCTCACCAGCGAAGCCGGATAAATGTGTTGTTAGGAAAGGAAACCGATATAAAAGGCGCTGGATATAATGTCTATCAAAGCATGATTGCCATTGGTAGTGGAGGTTTCTGGGGAAAAGGGTATTTAAAGGGCACACAAACCAAATACAATTACGTTCCCAAACAAAGCACCGACTTTATATTTTGTACCATCGGAGAAGAATGGGGCTTTGTGGGAAGTCTGATTCTCATTGGGCTTTATGTGGGGTTAATGCTCAGGATATTACAATTAGCCGAACGGCAACGATCGGCGTTTTCGAGAATATACGGATATGGTGTGGCTTCAATCATTTTCGCTCATTTCGCTATTAACATTGGAATGACTATTGGCCTACTCCCAGTAATCGGGATTCCCTTGCCCTTCGTTAGCTATGGGGGTTCTTCTTTACTGGCGTTTACCATTTTATTGTTTATTTTTATCAAGCTCGATGCTCATAGACACGATATCATCTGAGGAAACCAAACAACCCGCATTGGTTATGATTCATTCCCCTTCTGAAATCAGGAAGAGCAAATTATTATAAACTATTCTCCAGTCGTTCCATTTCGATCTTCGATTCATAGATCGTCGAAAGCAACCGGCATGAAGGATTCGCGTCATATTCGAATAAACATAAGGGCAGCCTCAACATTCTTCTCCTACCAATAATATTTCGCTATTTCAGAGAAAAAATATAGGTTTGCCATAAATCTCTCCATTCGATGCCAGAAGAAAGCTGTCGGATTTGTGGCAATCAAATATTAGAAACTAAAGAATTCCATTCGGTAAGAGGCTATTATTGTAAGCAGGATAACCAGCTAAAAAAAACCTGTAAACAATTTCATTACATCTGCTTTGGCTCCACCAATCAGCTCATAAATGAAATGATATTCACTCTCTGCATGGATACAGGCTTAAGCGATCCGGACGAGATTGACCTGCAGGCATTCGATCATCTTGGAATTCCCGTTCACGGGCCACAACATCATTTTTTGATTTCTATGGCTCTCACTGTTGCATACCTTAATTCTATCCATCATAACTATAAAAAAGAAGAGCATCTAAAGGAAAAAAGAGAACGCTCAGAGAGGATTCCCGGAGGTTTTTGCTGGACTTATGATACCTGTGGGGCAGCCATAATCGTGGGTATGTTTATTAGCGTGATTATACGAGCACAATGGTTTTCGGAAAAGGAATGGCAACTTTCGAACATGGCCATAACCCGAACGCTCAAAAGCATTGCAAAGGTACGAAGGCCTCGCTGCTGCAAAAGGGTTACGTTTATCTCATCGAGAAATGCACAAAATTTCCTCGAAAAACTGTTACAGGGGAAACTCTCCGTTCATGTGTATATAGTATGCCATCCACATGATCTGAACAAAGAATGTTTTCAAAATCGCTGCATGTTTCATTTTTGAATTATGAAAATTAAGTCATCCTACAATGATCATTGTTTGTCAATAAAATTATATGCTTCCTCCAAGATCCATCTTCTTATTTTGACCTTTTCGATAGAATCGTACTTTTATAAAAATGAACAGAATTTTTACAATAGGTGAAACAGTAATGGATATCATCTTTCGGGACCAACACTTGGAAACCGCCATGGTGGGAGGTGCCATGCTGAATACTGCAGTAAGTCTCGGTCGCTTGCACATGCCAGCATTTCTCATCAGTGAATGGGGAAACGATGGAGTGGGAGAAATTACACAAAATTTCTTGACGAACAACGCTGTCAATACATCGTTTTGCAAATCTTATCATGGAAATACTTCACTTTCGGTTGCTTTAATAGATACCAAAGGCAATGCCTCTTATACTTTTTACAAGAATTATCCCGAAAAACGATTCCAGATTGATACTCCAGACTTCGAACCCGGCGATTTTGTGCTGTTTGGTTCATTCTTCTCGATCGATCCGGGGATTAGAACTCAAATGACAAATATTCTGAAACAAGCCAGAAACAGTGGTGCTTTATTGATTTATGATCCCAATTTCCGTAAGAACCATCTCGCCTCGCTCGAACAATTATTACCTTTTATTGAGGAAAATATACGATACAGCCATATCATCAGAGGCAGCCATGAAGATTTTCACTACATCTACCGAGTGGATTCTTGCCAGAAACTTTTCGAAAAAGTCCATTCGCTAGGATGTGAAGTTCTTATTATAACGCATGGCAGTGATGAGATTCTCTTATTCAAAGAATGCACAAAAACTCGTGTTGCAGCCGCTGCCGTCGAAGCTGTGAGTACTATTGGCGCTGGCGATTCATTCAATGCGGGCTTGATGTATGAATTGTATCGCCGTCAAATATCTCCGAATAATTTAAACATGATCCCATCGTGTGAATGGGCCGAGATCGTGTCGGTTGCTTCATCTTTTGCCGCTAACACTTGTAGCCATTACGAAAATTACATTTCTCAAGAATTTGCACAACACATCTTATCCTCTCAAGCAATATGAAAATTTCGATTCCAGAATTAAAACCCCTATTAAAGGAAATAGCGGAGGTAGCATATAACGTATGGGCACATGGTTGGGCCGAACGCAATGCGGGTAACATTTCCATGAATGTCACTCCACATATTCGAACCATGGATTATATCAGCGATAAAAAACAAGAACAACATCGACTCCCTTTCTTGTTCCCTAATTTATCGGAACAGATATTATTGATGAGTGCCACAGGCAGCCGCATGAGAGAACTGGCTGAGTTTCCGCACAAATACATGATGCTTTTGCGTATTTCGTCCGATGGCGACAGCTACTCCATCATTCCCTTGGCAAATCACTCCTTTCATTTGCAACCTTCTTCCGAGTTACTTGCCCATCTGGCCATTCATCAACAATTAATAGAAGAAGATTCACTAAATAATACACTATTACATACTCATATCACCGAGGTCATTGCTTTGAATCATTTTCCCAATCTCAACGAAAAAAATGCCCTAAATAAAGTTCTTTTATCCATGCATCCCGAAACTATTCTTTTCTTACCCGAAGGAGCCGGATTCGTGCCTTTTTTGCCTCCTGGAAGCCAGGAACTTGCACGTAAAACTTTAGACGAAATCAAACATCATTCTGTAGTAATCTGGGAAAAACACGGCGTGCTTTCTTATGGAACGAGTCCGGCAAATGCCTGCGACCAATTAGAACTAATTGCCAAAGCAGCCAGAATTTACCTGATGTGCCGTCAAGCTAGTGTTTCTCCTTCGGGATTATCCATTCAACAGCTCAGGCAATTAAAAGAAAAAAATGACCTACCTCCTCACTTGCCTTTCACTTCTTAATAATCCTTACACACGAATGCTGATTTCCCGGAAAATCTGAGCTGCAAACGTAAAATATGATAAATCCCTATTTTTCTCCTATAAATCCTACCCAAGTTATACCGCCTTTGGGGAAGCGAGTTTCTCCTGCGAGTTTGGTTCAGCCTAACATGCTCAACATTAACTCATGTCTGTGTACTTAAAGTCCTTTTCAGGACAAGTTGCCTTGGTCAATTTGTAAACGGGGTTGTAAACCACCACAAAAATAGCCGACCTTTACGCATAGTTTTGCATCAGTTTTTC
>Ga0208195_1001006_pt1 | contig 32911 bp, 29 predicted proteins | sample AD_UKC077_MetaG_FD_184441 | JGI IMG/M metagenome (GOLD analysis project Ga0208195, IMG submission 184441) | Active sludge microbial communities of municipal wastewater-treating anaerobic digesters from USA - AD_UKC077_MetaG (SPAdes) (version 2) | ecosystem: Engineered > Bioreactor > Anaerobic >... | reverse complement strand
TATGACACCTCCTCTCAAAAACAAACGTGTTTTGGCTATTGACCCTGGTTTTAGAACTGGGTGCAAGGTTGTTGCGCTAGATGAGTCAGGAAAGTTTTTGGAGTATAATACTATATTCCCCGTTCCTCCACAGAACGATTTTGAAGGAGCAGAAAAAACTGTTTTAAAAATGATTAAATCCTATAAACTTAATCTTATAGTCATTGGGAACGGAACAGCAAGCAGAGAAACTCAGGCTTTTGTTGTCAACACTATTAAGTCCAACTCCCTTAGTTTAAAGTATATTTTTGCTAATGAAGCCGGAGCTTCTGTTTATTCAGCATCTGAAATAGCCAAGGAGGAGTTTCCGGATCAGGATGTCACTGTAAGAGGCGCCGTCAGCATCGGAAGAAGAGTTCAAGATCCTCTGGCTGAACTTGTAAAGATAGACCCAAAATCCATAGGCGTTGGGCAGTATCAGCATGATGTCAATCAGAAAAAACTTAAAGAAAAACTTGAAAATACTGTCGAGAGTGTAGTAAATACTGTGGGGGTAAATTTAAATACTTCTTCATACGCAATATTGAGTTTCATATCAGGTATAAACTCCTCTACGGCAAAAAAGATTGTTGAGTATAGAAATAAAAACGGTAAATTTTTGGAAAGAGAAGCTTTGATGAATGTTAAAGGCTTTGGTCAGAAAGCTTTCGAGCAATCTGCAGGTTTTCTGAGAATTTTTGATGGTTCACAGCCTCTTGAAGTTACGGGAATTCATCCAGAAAGCTATGGAGCAACCCAATTGCTTTTGAAGGAGCTTGGCTATTCAGCCTCTGATATTCTTGATCCCGTTAAGTCCATACTCCTTAAAAAAGCTCTTTCAGACTGTATTTCAAGCGACAAAAAGCTTTCCGAATATGAAAAAAAATTGGGAGTAGGGAAATTCACCCTCTCGGATATAATCAGAGAACTTCAAAAGCCAGGTATTGATCCAAGAGATGAGTTGACTCAGCCTATACTATATGATGATATTCTATCTTTCAATGACCTCAAAGAGGGAATGAAGCTTCAGGGGAAAATTACTAACATCACAGACTTTGGAGCTTTTGTAGATCTCGGAATAAAGGAAAGTGGGCTAATTCATAAATCTAATATGGGTAAAAAATTTGTCCGTCATCCTTCCGAAGTCCTTAGCATAAACGATATTGTAAATATTGAGATAATAACTATGGACAAAGAACTCAAACGTATAAATTTAAGACTTATATAATAAACTAGGACGGTTTTCCGTCCTAGTTTATTCTGAGTATCTCCTGAACCAGATTGGTATCAGATGAGTAAACATACATCCTGTTTTTAAAATTATCATCAGTACAAACTATATAAACAATCTCTTCTATCATAAAATAAGAGATTATTTCATCCTTAGGAACTCTGAACCTAACATTCTTAGCCTTTATATCTATGCTTTCGCCTGCATCAGTAATAAAACCCTTTGGGCAGCATACAGATATAAACTCTTCTACGGTATCCTGTGTTTTTTGTTTTTGAACATCCAGAGAAAAGCTTTGCATAATCTTTTCTATATTTTTAAACACATTCTCAGATGGCACAACCTCAAATGAAATCACCTTACCGTTCTGCATGAAAAGCTTGTATTCAACTCCTCTGAAATCATATGAAGGATATGCAAGCGCTATGGTTCCGTCTTTCTCGTATACATAGTACCTGTTATCAAATGTTCTTATTGTTGTGTTGCCGTTATGTGTAGAAACTGCATACTCATTTGGGATATCAGTTTTATCGATTGTGACTGAAGTATTTTTAAAGGTATACGGATAATTTTTCACCTGTTTGAAGTCATATGATTTAAGCTTTATGTACGGATAATAAGTCATATCTCTAAGACTTACTTCATAAACTCCCCACAGAAAGTAGGACACGAAGTATATCACAATCATGAGACCCAATATTATCGAAAGGCTTTTTATTGCTTTGAATCTCTCTTTCCTAGAAAGCTGGGCCATCTTGAAACACCTCTATTGTTAGAATATTTTATATCCGTTGGTTATAGGCATTCTTCTTTCTTTTCCGAAACTTCTTTCTGTAAGTTTTATTCCGGGTGCTCCCTGTCTTCTCTTGTATTCATTTATGTCAACCAGTTTTATTACAAATTTTACTATTTCCTCATTAAATCCGTCTTCAACTATTTCATCAAGGCTCATTTCCCTTTCTATATACCTGAAAAGTATCTGATCAAGCAAATAATATTCTGGTAACGTATCTTGATCGGTCTGATTCGGTCTTAACTCTGCAGAAGGAGCTTTATCGAAAATGTTTGACGGTATTATATCTTTGCTGTGAATTTTATTATAGGCATAACATACTTTGTATACCTCAGTTTTATAAAGATCTTTTATCGGTGAAAGACCTCCTGCCATATCGCCATAAAGAGTAGCATAGCCTGTTGCAACTTCACTTTTATTACCGGTAGAAAGTACAATAAAGCCAAATTTATTCGAAAAAGCCATATTAATTATGCCTCTTATCCTTGCCTGAATATTTTCTTCTGTTGAATCTGTTTTCCTTCCTTCAAAATAAGGCTCCAACAGTTCATTAAACGCTTTAAAAGGTTCCTCTATAGGAATATTTACAGTTTTCATTCCAAGATTATCCGCAAGAATGATGGAATCTTTAACACTTGATTCTGATGAATACCGGGAAGGCATCATTATACCAAGTACATTTTCACTGCCAATTGCATCACAGGCAATGGCGGCCACTAAAGCTGAATCTATTCCTCCACTCAATCCTAAAACTGCTTTTTTAAAGCCATTTTTGAAAATATAGTCTCTTATTCCGGTTTTTATAGCCAGATAAAGCTGCTCATACTCCTGGGGTATATTGGAATAGAAATTCTTATACTCCTCTTTGTTATCAAAACTGTGAGGAATATTGATGCTCTTGATTTCGGTATAACGGCTCAAATTATAGTGCTTTCTCTTTCCTTCTCTAAGATTGGCACGGGTGGCTTCATAAGGGTCTATGTCAAAAACAAAAACTCCTTCTTCAAAGACAGGCGCTTGCATTACTACATCTCCATATGGGTCGGCAATTATGCTTGCACCATCAAATACTATCTCATCTTGTCCTCCAATCATATTGGCATAGACTATCCAGCTTGAAAGTTCACTCGCTCTGGTTTTAACCAATTCTCTTCTTGCTACATGTTTCGTCTTATGAAACGGAGAAGCCGAAAGATTTAGTATTATATTCGCACCATTTTGTGAAAGAGCAAGCGATGGTCCGTTTGGAACCCAAAGATCCTCACATATTGTTACACCTATCTTTATTCCTCCGGTTTCTATCATAAAAGGCATATTACCAGGAGTAAAGTATCTTTTTTCATCAAAAACAGAGTAGTTAGGAAGAAACATCTTCTTGTAAGAGGCCCATACTTTGCCGTCATATATTATCTTGGCACTGTTGTAAGATTCTACATCCCATTCCACTGCTCCGATTATGATTATGATATTTTTTCCCTTAGAAAATTCGCTGATCATATCCAGATATTTTTGTGAATCTTTTAAGTACTTTGTTTTCAATATAAGATCTTCAAGCGGATATCCGTTAAGAGATAACTCCGGGAAAATTATTATATCAGCTTTTTTTCCCACTGCATACTCTATGGCGCCTAGTATCTTGTCAGTGTTTTTCTTGTAATCCCCCACATGCTGGTTAAGCTGAGCAACAGCTGTTCTTACTCTCATTTTTCCTCCTTGAAATATAATTCAAACTTTTCTCTGACAGCACTTACAAGTTTTGAATCATCCACTATAACTAAAAACTCATCATTTTTTTCTCTTGCTCTATATGTCAGATTATAACTTCCTATTACCAGCTTTTTATTGTCTAGAACCATTATTTTGGCGTGTACACCAGGATCATATACAACTTCTATGCCTTTAAGATATTGGATGGGTGAGCTGTACATCAAATTCCAGTCATCAGATACCATCCTTATTTTTACTCCTGACGCAGATGCTTTTTCCAGCTCATATACCATAAAAGGATCTGTGAATGAAAATGAAAATATATCAATGCTTTGAGAAGAATTTTGTATTTCTTTTATTAAGGATTTATATATGTTAACCGAAGGTCCTGTTATCATTCTGAAAGTACAGCCGTCTGCTTTGACTTGTCTGTCAATTATACTTTTATCATGACCATATCTGTTGTTTTGAAAATTATTTATTTCTTCAAGGAAAAGCGCTGTAACTATAGGATTTTGCGTATAAACAAAAACATTGAAATCATTTTTAAGGCTATTTTCAGTAAAGTTTCCCGTTCCAAAAAGAACAGCCTTCCCGTCAAAGATAATAAACTTTTCATGAAGATATCCTTCTTTATTATTATCCCTGAATATTCTTACGTTCTTAGGCACTTCGCTTTCAAAAAGGGAAGCTTCTATAAAAAAATCTGTCTTTTTATCTCTTAGCATAGAAATAAAAAAATCATCAGTTGACAGAGAGACTGCCTGTATAAAAAGTGCTTTGCAAATTTTGTCCTTTAGAAAATACTCAACTTCGCTGCCGCTAAAAAATATATCAAAAGTAAACGCTCTGGATACAACAGTCAAAAGAAAGAATGCGAATAATTTTTTTGCTTGTTTCATATCATAAGATCATCATATTCATCTACACTCTCATAGGTTGCCTTAATAAACTTTCCGTCATTTATTTCTTTGAGCCAACTTTTACATACTCTTTGTATATCAGCCTCACCACCTTTTTTTACAAAATTTCTCTTTTTGGCATACTCAGAAAGAAAAAAACCAAAAGGGTACTCTTCTTTCATATATTCCTGAGAAATTATATGCGGATATTCTTTTATCAGAAATTCAAAAAAATATTCCAGAATTTCTTCAGCATCTGTCTCTTCAACCTTTAAAGATCCTAAAAGAGCAAGCTTATAGGATAGTTCTTTTTTGTATATCTCAGGGAATAGAATGCCTGGAGTATCCAAAAGTCTGAATTTTTCATTAACCGATACCCATTGGACACCGCGGGTTATCCCAGGCATGTTTCCGACAGCAGCCGAACGGCTTCCTTTTAGACTATTTATAAGTGTTGATTTTCCTACATTGGGTACTCCCACAACCATAGCAGATTTTTCCCCATACGTTTCTGGGATTACTGTGAAAACATTTTTCATAAGGAAGTTTTTTATATTAATTGACTTCAGATTGGTAGCTAAAACACAATAGCCTTTCTCCCTAAATTTTTGAATCCACAGATCGGTTTTTTTTATATCACATATATCATACTTGTTGAATACAATTATTCTTTTTTTGTTTTTAAAAAGTTCCTGATATTCATATGCGCGGCTTGAATATGGAGCCCGCGAATCTACAAGCTCTATTACCGCATTAACTGCCCTGAGATTTTCTTTTATACTTTTTTTTGCTTTAGCAATATGCCCTGGATACCACATTATTGTTCCTCCACATACTTTTTTATATTTTCCATAACTACAACATCCGTTTGCGGAACATCAAGCTTCTGCCTCTTATATTCCAGCCTAATTATATTCTCTGTCTTTTTTATAAGAATATTATATGCCAAGAACACACCTACTGTAAAAGTTATAGCAAAACTGAACCCCATTGCTTTAACTCCTACCCAATTAAGAAAGAAATTACTTAAAAACGGATTTATGCACGATATAAAAAACGTTACAACAAGCACTTCTTTTCTGAAATCAAAGTACAGAAGAAGTAGCATTATCATAAGATAAAATCCATTCATCATGGCACCTATAAGACCTATGCGGAAAATATATTTGCTCACCCCTGGAATAAGAGGTAAAACCTGGAATTCATTCATAAAAAAGATCATTGCAGTAACCAAAACCTGAAACTTAACCACAAGGGCTATATTGTTTTTCATCTCATTTACCATGTTGTACTTATACATTTCAATCTCTGAAAGGGTGCTGCCGGAAGTAAGACCGTCGTAAAAAGTTCTGTATTTCGAATAAAAAGATGTCTCAAGAACCAAAACAAACATAGTCATAGTTGGAATGGTTGTAAGGTATGCAACAAACATAGGAGCATCATATACATACGAAAATCTGAAGCCGGCAAGATGTTCCTCACCGTATCGCGAAAACCATGTAACAATATCGTCAGACCAAATGGCAAGATAATAAAAAACGCCTATCAGAACATTCTGCCAATAATGCATAAGACTTCTTATCCATCTAAAGGATATTTTAAGTGTAAAACCAAAATATTCTCCAATCATATATAACATATATGCTGAACCTACATTCAGGCCTATGGCATATCCGTATATATTTCCGGCAGGACCGAAATTAACTCCGAAAATATATGAAAGAGTCATACTCATAAATCCCGCCGCAATAAATCCAAAAATATACCGCTCATAAGACTCTGCTGAAACAGCAGCTATAGACGTTATCCACAGAACAGAAAAAGATATAAGAAGCCATGTAGAAGATATTTTTAACCAAAGTGGATGAGACGAGTAGATGGTGAAAAAAAAGAATGCTGCAAAAAAAGAAATCAATGCCATTACAGCACTTAAAGTAACAACTTCCGAAAATATATATGTGTATTTTTTGGCATATATTAGATCTGAAATAAGACGTGTCTCGACCATAAGAATACCGCTTGTAAGCAAGCTGGAAAAAACAGACGAATATATCATTGCCGAATTAAAATAGATATTGCTTGACTGGAGAACAGAAAGCAGCAGCCATAAAGTAAAGGATGTAATTATCCAAGGACCAGCTGAAACAATGGCAGAATAAGAAAATGCAAGTATATCGCCTGCTATGGTTCTGTTCTTCATTATCTGATTGAGTTTAAATCCAATTCCTGCCATTATAGCACCACCGATTCATAAATCTTACGGTAAGAATACAGCATATTTTTCAATTCATACCTCTTTTCAACTCTCATCTTAGCAATTCGTGAGGCATTTTTGTATACTTCGGAGTTATCTACAAATTTCAGTATAGCTTTTGAAAGTCCTACAAAATCCTTAGAATTTACAACTTCTCCACAAGCTCCATAAACATCATCATCCCCTGAAGTTCCGAAGATTATCTCCGAGCATGATCCGACATCTGTTGCCACAACCGGTATCCCACATGCCATTGCTTCAAGAAGTACGAGCGGTTGTCCTTCGCTAACACTGGAAAGAACAGCCAGATCAATTTTTGGATACCATTGCCGTACATCAACCGAACCCGTGAAACTTACATAATCATTCAAATCCAGCATTTGCACAAGATTTTGACATTCTTTGAAGTATTCCGGTTCTTCATCAGTGGGACCAATAATAAAAAAGTATATATCTTTTTTATATTCATTTATAAGTTTAAAAGCTTTTATTGCAGTCTTTATATCTTTTATTTCGACTACTCTACCTACAAGCCCAAGATTAAAAGTTTTTTCCTCTTTGCTTTTGCCAAGACTGTTAAAAAGCTCATAATTAATACCATTAGGAATTATACTAAGCTTTTTATGATCGTCACACAGTTCTTTTTCTATTATCTGATTTTTTAAAAAAAGAGTAGTTACTGCAGAAGAACCATAATATGTAAGGGCGCTTATGGTATTAAAAAGTCTTATCCATCCGGTTCGATACTCGTCCTTTACCCATTTGGCTCTGAGCAGTTCAAGCTGCCTTTCTCTATGATATATTCCGTGTTCCGTAATTATAAAAGGTTTATTATACTTGAGACAGGCCATAAGCGCTGTAAGTCCTGCATAACCTGTTGTCACTGAATGATATAGGTCGCAGACAGGAAGATCCACTGTAAGTGCATTCATAAATGGCAGAAGCATTGATCTTACATTCCAGAAAAAATAATTAAAATCTTCATAAGGAATAAACTTCTTATAAATGCTTTCCAAAAAGTCCCAGTAAACATCACTCTCCGGAATTACCGTAAAATCATAATTATAGGATTTTTTTAGTATTTCATAAAGTTTTGCAGACATATACTTCTCATCAAAGGGATATACTATTGTCTCAGATATTTCCTTTGCAATAGAGTATGGAAGAGGTTTTTTTTTGCTTTTATACTTAGCAAAAAGAGAAAATTCAAAGTAATCTTTTATATTGGAAGAAAACTTGTATTTAGGAATTCTTTTTTCTGGCTTGGCGGATATATGAATAACTGTAAACTCAATATCCGGCATACTCCTCATCATAGTATTTGCCCATGAAGAAACACCTCCGGTAACATAAGGAAAAGTTCCTTCAAAAATTATACCAACTCTCATCAATACTCACCACGCCTTACCATATCCATAACCGAATTAAAAAAGTCAATATCAACATAATTACGGGCAAAAAGTATAAAATCCGACAGAATAGTCTCATCAAGTCTGTTGTAGTACTTACATATAATGAGAAAATATCCTTTCTGGTACCAGTTCAGTTGGTTGTAAAGCTCCCTCATTATGCTGCTGTTAAGTGAAAATCTGAAAATATCGTTCATTACTGTATTATTTTCGGAAGAAAATGCTTCAAAGTCCACCCTTGAAGATGATATAAAATTATTTATACTAACCAGATACGTATCAAGAATTTTTTTATCCATAGTTAGAAGTTTTTCGTTGTAAAGCTTGGTTTTTTCTGTATCGTTAAGGTTTTTCAGTACAGAAAGATATATGTTTCTCAGATCAAACATCGAATTGATATCCGAAGGATTTTTTTCAAGAAAGCTCTGTATTTCAAGCTCCTTTATAAAAAGGCTTCTTTTCTCATAGGGAAGATTTATTAACTCTTCTGTTGTAACTAAAACCGTCTCATTGTAGTTCATAAAAAACACCAGAACAAGAACTATAGCCATAAGAACAAGCGTTAATATCCCGGGTTTCAATAAAAAGTCAATTATCTTCTTCATAAAAAGTCACTCCAACATTGAATAAATTATTTTCATTATTGATTTTCCAATAAAAACTTCAGAGAAGGATGCTCTGGAGAAAATCCTTTATCAAAAAACTCTTTCATGAGTCTTTTGGTTACATCAAGCCTATTATACTTTATTGAGTATAAAATTGTTTTTTCAAGCATCGGTTGTGTGGCAAGTATCTCTTTAAATCTTATAGCCGGTTCAAGGGGATTGCGTCCCGAAGTCTCTATAAGTGTCAGATATACATCTACTATATCAAACCGGAAAGAAAGCTTTTCAAGTCTCTTTTCAAAAACTGAAATGACGTTTTTTAAAAGGTTATCTTTTATTATTCCTGACACTAATCCTGATTTTATATAGTAATCAGCGTACGAACCATATTTTTTAAGATAGTCCGGATCGTCTATCCTGTCTTTGGATTCCTCGATCTTCTGTAAAAAATAATTGTCCAGTTCGGTCATTGCATCTGAAGCATACATAACCACATCTGGATGCTGATCTTTTTGGAGCTCCTTAAGAAGCTGTATGCTTTGGTTTATATCAATTTTTTCTTCTTTTATGAGTTCAACTATAAGTCTTATTCCTGCTTTTTTTTGAAAAGTATCTCCATACTTTGATATTATAAGCACCGGAGCAAAGTCTGAAACGTCAACCAGCTGTATCTCGGAAAGCTTAACCTGAAACTCTTCGTTTTTGAAAGGACGAAATATCGGACGATCAGAAAACATACCTAAGGCTCTTATAAGAGGGTAGAAAGGAAAAATTGACATATTCAGAACTAACTCATAAAAGGCTTGAAAAAAGGAAAGCTTAAGAAAAAGAATGTTTACAACGGCAAGACTGAAATAAATGGCATAAGAATACAGTGCATTGATATAACTTTGCACAAGAAGGAACCCTATAATTACAAAACCAACTATAACAGTTATGCAAGAAAAAATAAGGTAAACCAATCTCTTATCCATCATTATCGCTAGACCAGCTTGTTATTATTTCAAACTCTTTGTCAGATTTGTTTTTCAGCCGTTCAAGCACCTTCTGCAGTCCCTGAGAATCGCATACTCCCAGAAGAAATGTAAGAACTACTTCCTGTTCGTTTTTTTCAGAAAATACTATATCCATCTTTCTTTTTATTTTAAGAATTTCTTCCTTGTACGCTTCGCCGGTTCTCACTTTTAAGAGCGAAAAAGGCATCCGGAATCTGTCCCAACGTTTCTTGTAATCTTCAAAGTAACTCTCATAATACTCTATTCTTATTGTCCCGTCAACATTGGTTGTTAGTATCTCAAGTTCATGAGTTATGCTCTGTGATGAAGCAAGCATGGTGGCAAACCAGTCTCCTATGACTTTGAGATAAGTTTCTGTATTTTTATTAAGCTTAAACGGATCAATTATCTCAATGATTATTATACCTATAAGATTGTCTCCGTTCTTTATTGTTGAAGCTATAGCAGGCTCCACAGGAAGCTTTCCCTGCTCATCGGTTACAATCTGAACATTAATGTTAGCTGTTCCATCCTTCAAGGCATATTTAAGGACTATAGAGTCATCAGGCCGCAATGAATTTGGAAGAATTCCTTCCCCTTTTCTTACTTTAACCCTAAGAAATCCACTTGCGTCAAGGGTATATATTGATACGTTTTCTGCCCCAATAAAATTGGATATTAGTTCTACCCCCTCATTATATATATCTTCAGGCTTAGATATCTGCATCTCTCTGAGCCGTTCAACAAGAAGAGAGATTCCTTTGTTTTCAAGTGAAAGTTTTTCTTTAAGATCCTGAATTGCATCTTTATGTCTGCGAAGTATCTCTTTAAGATCATCTATTATTTTTTCCCTGTCCTTTACCTGCTGCTCAGCATTTTTTATTCTCAAAGTATCTATTTCTTTAAGTAACCCAAAAATAAAAGCAGTAACAAGATATATTATGGGATACTTTGCAAAGTCGAATGAGTATATCAACGAAAGATCACCGTTATTCTTCACGATGTTTGTATAAATGGAAATATATTGGTATAATACATTTAGTACGGAATTTGTAAGACCAAATACTATGCTGTGCCTTGAAGCTGTAAAAATAGTTATTAGAAGATAGGGATTCGGAAAAAAGTGTATGTATCCGAACAATCCCTGGAAAAGATCTATTATAAAAAAAACCGTTGATATACCGAAAAGTTCAAACACAGGTAAAAATTTTGCTGCTTGACCTTTGTTTTTTGCGATAATAACACCTCCATCTTTCATAATTCTATTTTAACACATTTTATTAAGGGAGTGAGTTTATTTGTACAGACGTCTTATAAAAATACCACAGCAGCTCCAGCCAGTTGAGATCTTAGGGGCATATAACAATAGAGTAAAGTATATAAAGGAAAAATTTGACATAGAAATAAATTATTCTAACAATTCAATTATTATATACGGACAGACAGACAGTCCTGTGGCAAAGGTTGAAAGTATCTTCAATGAACTCATAGAAGTACTTGAAACCGGACATCTTCCAGATTGGAGCGAATTCCAGTACATAGTCTCAAAGTATGAATCAACAGACGAATCTTTTGACCCATCAACTCTTCAGACCTCATCCGTAGATTTCGTAAACACAACCATATCTGGTATTAAGATAATGCCAAAAACCCAAGGACAGGCTACTTATGTCAAGATTCTCCGAGAAAAGGACATGGTTTTTTCAATTGGTCCTGCCGGAACAGGAAAAACATATCTAGCTGTAGCTGTAGCTGTTGAATATCTCAGAAGCGGAAAAGTCCAACGGATAATTCTTACACGTCCTGCCGTAGAGGCTGGTGAAAAGCTTGGTTTTCTTCCGGGAACTTTGTATGAAAAGATTGACCCGTACCTTAAACCGCTTTATGATTCTCTCATTGATTTTATACATCCTGACAAGCTGATAATGTACAGAGAAAGAGGTATAATTGAGGTTGTACCTTTGGCATATATGCGCGGAAGAACTCTCAATAATTCCTTCATAATTCTTGATGAAGCCCAGAATACAACATATCAGCAGATGAAAATGTTTCTTACCCGCGTAGGTTTCAATTCAAAAGTAGTGGTAACGGGTGATATCACCCAGATTGATTTGGAAAGAAAGAAGGATTCAGGTCTTTTGGCCGTAAGAAATATTCTTGGAAATATAGAACAAATTTCTTTTATGGAACTGGACAAAAATGATGTAGTACGTAATCCCCTTATAAAAGAGATCATTAATGCGTATGAAATATTTGAACGTGACAATAATATGGAGTGATAGCCTTGAAAAAAAAAGTAACAACTGAAAGTAACCAGAAAGGAGTTATTGTAAGGGTTTTAATATTTATCGTTTTATCTGTATTTACCGAACTTTTATTATGGAAGAAATTGACTTTTGCTTTTCAGATCAAATTCAACCTGATAATGATGGCGGTATGGATCCCTATTATAGAACTTATTATGAGCTATAAAAGATATTTCAGACTGCACCGGCAAAATTACTGGGGAGCTTTTATGTTGCCGCTTATACTCAACATAGTCATAAATCTTTTTATTTTCAAATACCTTAATATATTTGGACTTACAACCATACTAAGCACACTTATAATTTCAATGCTTATTGATTTTGAATCCGGTGTTCTTTCAGCCTTTGTCTTTTCAACTTTTTTCGGTCTTCTTTTTGGTTTTGATTTCAGATACGCTATAATAGTATTTATTCCGGGAGTTCTTATTGCATTTATCTCCCAGAAAATAACCAGAAGGATTGAGATTTTTTTCCCCTTCTTATTGGGTTCACTTCTTCAGACTTTTCTCCTTTATATCTTCGGTTATTCCAGAAATACTCTTGATTTTATAGTTATTGTGGCAGTAAATTTTATGGGTATTCTTGTTTCAATGGGAATACTTCCTTTTATTGAGTATATTACCCGTGTTTACTCTGATATAGGTCTTTTGGAACTTGGAAATCTTAATCATCCTCTCTTAAGAGAACTTTCAATGAAAGCTCCCGGAACTTATTATCACTCTATGCTTGTAGCCAATATGCTTGATTCATCAGTTGAGTATATAGGCGGCAGGACTGTTCTAGCAAGAATAGGGGCATATTTTCATGATATTGGGAAAACATGGAAACCTCTTTTTTTCACAGAAAACCAGAAAGATGAAAATCCACACGACAAACTCTCACCAAAGTTAAGTTCATTGGTACTGGATTATCATGTTCGCTACGGTCAGGAGCTGGCGAAAAAATACCGTCTCCCCATACTAATAGAAGACATGATAGTTCAGCATCAGGGTACCAGAGTAAAACAGTACTTCTATAAAAAATACATGGAAACAACCGGAAATAAAAATCCTGAGCTTTTTCGTTATCCAGGACCGGTACCACAGTTCAAAGAGGCTGCTTTATTAATGCTTTGCGATATAACAGAAGCTTACGCCAGAACCCTTAAAGACCTTACCCCAGCAAAGCTTTCCGAAAGCATAGATAATTTTTTACAGTCTTTATACTTTGAAGGGCAGCTTGACGAGTGTGGCCTTACCGTTAAGGAACTCAAAAAAATAAAAGGAACTATAATAAGAACCATTCTTGCTATGAACCACAAAAGGATTAATTATCCAAAGCTTGACGAAAAAGACATAAAGAGGTGAAAAATGAAAATTAATGTCATTAACGAACAGAACATAAAAAGAGTTTCCGTTAAGAAAATCAGAGATATTTCCAAGTATATTCTTTCAAAGGAGTTTAAGGAAGGGCCATACTCCCTTAATATTTTATTATGCGATAACATGAGGATAAAAGAATTAAATGAAAATTATCGCCGCAAAGAAGGCCCGACAGATGTTCTTTCTTTTGCATACGGCTTGAATGAACCGGTAATTGGTGATATAGTAATATCTGTCCAGAGAATTGAAGAACAGGCAAAAGATTACGGAAACAGCTTTGAACAGGAATTTTATTATAATCTTATCCACAGCCTGCTTCATATACTTGGCTATGATCATGAAACGTCCGAAGAAGATAAGAAACATATGTTTGAACTTCAAGATTCATACTTTTCGTTACTTGTTATCCAAGCCGAATAAACATTATTTTAGCATACTTTAGGAGGGATTTATTGTGTCTACCGTAAGACCTTTCAAGGCTTTGAGACCAGTGAAGAATTACGCACAGGAGTTCTCTTGTCCGCCTTATGATGTACTGGAGGAAAATGAAGTAAAACAAATAGTTCAGGAATATCCCAACAGCTTTCTAAGAGTGACAAGGGCTGAAGTGGAGTTCAAAGATGGAGCCGATCCTCACTCGGATGTTGTATATAAGAAAGCCGCTGAAAATATTAAGATGTTTGAAAAGACTGGTGTTCTTATTGAAGATGAGAAAAGATGTTTCTATCTTTACAGGGAAACATGGAAAGGAAGAACCCAGACAGGACTATTTGCAACATTTTCCATTGATGAATACGACAAGGGTCTGATTAAAAAACATGAACTTACCAGACAGGATAAAGAAGACGACAGAGCCAGACACATTATTACACTTGAAGTACAGGCTGAACCTATCTTTCTTACTTTCAAGTCTTATCCTGAAATAAAAGAAATTCTTAGCCTGATGATAAAAAAATATGATAAACTTTATGAAGTAACGGATTCTAACGGAGTTCTTCATGAAGTATGGAAAGTCGATTCCGAGACAGATGTAAACCTTATAGAAAAATCTTTTAAAAAGGTGGATTGTCTCTATATTGCAGACGGACACCACAGAGCAGCCGCTTCATCCAGAGCAAGAAAACAGCTGATGGAGAAAAATCCTTCCCATAACGGAAGTGAGGAATACAACTTTGTAATGGGAGCCATATTTCCGGATGATGAGCTTAGAATACTTGACTACAACAGGGTTGTAAAAGAATTGAACGGTATGGATTCGAATGAGTTCCTTAAAAAAATAGAAGAAAATTTTACCGTTTCTTTCGCTTGCGAAAAACCTTACTCCCCTAAAGAACTGCACGAGATCGGTATGTATCTGGATAAAAAATGGTACTCTTTAAAGGCAAAGGATCATATAATAAGCAAAACCGATGCAGTTAAGGCCTTGGATGTTTCCATCCTACAGGAATATCTTCTCTGTCCGGTTCTTGGAATAGAAAACCCTAGAAAAGATCCTAACATCTACTTCCTTGGAGGTATACGTGGAGTAGGAGCGCTCGAAGACTGGATTGATGAGAAAAAATGGAAGGTAGCTTTCTCAATGTATCCAACACAGTTATCACAACTTATTCAGGTTGCTGACGACGGAATGATAATGCCTCCCAAGTCCACTTGGTTTGAGCCTAAGCTTAGATCAGGTCTTACAATACATAAAATATAGTATAATATTAAGGTGATGATTATTCATCACCTTAATATTTATTTTTTGGGGGATCAACTATGAAAAGTTATTTTTTTGACATTTTAAAGAAAAGCGAACGTATTAAAACTAATAAAAATGATCTCGAATTTGATTTTTCTGAGTACAGAGAGTTTAATCAATATACCTATGGATTTAAGAGATCCTGGAAGATTCTCTATGCTCACAACGATATTTCTGCCGTAAAAAGAATTATAAATCCTGTAAGCAACCTTATGCTATCTTCATTCAAAGAGACTGAAAAAAGCACTCTCAGCTATATGATATATATAGATTTTGGCAAGTATGAATCTAACAGAAAAATGCTGACATTTTATGATTTAGAACTTGATATAATAATTTTAAAGGATTTATCTTACCAGATTCTTGATATGGACGAACTTATTGAGGCATTTGAAAACCAAAGAATCACACAATCTGAGTTAAATACAGTGCTTATGGTTCTGCAGAAAACAGTAAACTCTTTCAATTCAAGAGGAATTTTTAAAACCCTTGAAGATATGTATGGTCAGGCTTCAATACAATGGCTTTTGGAAGCTTGAACCTGGAAAATCTTTTTTAAATACTGTCCAGTATACGAATTGCTTTTTATTATATCCTCGACAGAACCTTGAGCAACAATCATTCCTCCGTTTTCTCCGCCCTCAGGTCCGAGATCAATTATATAGTCGGCATTTTTTATAACATCAAGATTGTGCTCTATAACTACAACTGTGTTCCCTTTCTCGGTAAGAAGGTTAAGGACTCCTATAAGCTTCTTTACATCCTCAAAATGAAGACCAGTTGTTGGTTCGTCAAGAATATACACTGTGTTTCCTGTATCCCTTTTCTTAAGTTCAGCTGTGAGTTTTATTCTTTGAGCTTCTCCTCCTGAAAGAGTTGTAGCAGGTTGTCCTAGCTTGATATAACCCAGTCCTACATCTTTGAGCATTTGAATGGATCTGTTAATAGAAACAACGTTCTTAAAGAAATCGGCTCCTTCATCAACACTCATTTCAAGAACTTCAGCAATGCTCTTGCCTTTATACATTACCCTAAGAGTCTCTTTATTATACCTGGTGCCTTTACAGACATCACAGGTAACGTACACATCCTGAAGAAACTGCATCTCAATTTTTATCACACCATGTCCTGCACAAGCCTCACATCTTCCTCCCTTAACATTGAAGCTGAAGCGGCTTTTATCGTATCCCCTCATCTTTGCTTCTGGCGAGGATGCGAAAAGATCTCTGATAAGATCGAAAACCCCTATATAGGTTGCCGGATTGCTTCTGGGAGTCCTACCTATAGGGGACTGGTCTATTGATATAACGTTGTCTACACAATCCAGTCCTTCAATTGTTCTGTACTCTCCGGGTTTATTCTTGGAACGGTACAGATGATTCTGAAGTATCGGAAAAAGTGTATCCATGATAAGTGAGGACTTTCCTGAGCCAGATACTCCAGTTACAACTACGAACTTTCCAAGAGGAACTTCAAGATCGACATTTTTCAAGTTGTTATGTTTAGCTCCAGTAAGTTTAATATACCTATTTTTTTCAACTCTCTTTTTATTAAAAATTTCTATCTTTTCAATTTTTGCAAGATATCTTCCCGTTAACGAATCGTGGGGATTTTTTATTAGTCCATCAACACTCCCCTGATAGACAAGCCGTCCTCCGTTAATTCCAGCATTAGGCCCAAGATCCACTACATAATCAGCAGCTCTTATGACATCCTCGTCATGCTCTACAACAATAACTGTATTACCTAGATCCCTTAGCTTTCGTAAGGTTTCTATGAGCCTGTCATTATCCCTCTGATGTAGTCCTATTGTTGGTTCATCAAGAACATAAGTTACTCCTGTAAGTCCTGACCCTATCTGTGTTGCAAGTCTTACTCTCTGAGATTCTCCTCCTGAAAGTGTATTGGCTGCACGGTTCAAAGATATATAATTTAATCCTACATCAACTAGAAAGCCTATTCTTTTGCGCACTTCTCCAAGAAGCTCGCTTCCGATCTGCTTTTCAAAATCAGTAAGTTCAAGTTTTTCTATAAATTCAAGAGCACTTCCCATAGGAAGGTCAGTAAGCTCATAGATACTTTTCCCACCTATGAGAACACTCAATGCTTCTTTACGTAATCGTTTTCCTTCACAAGACTGACATGTCTTCTGAACCATTATATTATTTTCGATCCATTCCCGTACATCTTGAGATTCTGTTTCTCTGTATCTTCTTTCAAACCAGTTTATAATACCTTCAAAGCTTCTTTTAAAGTTATGCGAACCATTACTGTTCTCATACTTAAAACTTATAGGCTGGTCGGTACCGTACAAAATATACGTTATTATCTCCGGCGGAAGATCCTTTATCTTTTTTTCAGGATCAGCACCAAAAAACGTTATCATCTGTCTTATGGAATCAACCATATATGTGTCTGTTCCCATAGCTGCAACTGCACCTTCTGAAAGTGTTTTATTAACATCCAGAATATACGCAGGATCTATTTCCATCTTGAACCCCAGCCCATGACATTCAGGACATGCACCATAAGGACTGTTGAAGGAAAAGAGCTTGGGAGTAATCTCTGGAAAGCTGAATCCACAGTTTGGACAAGCAAGAACTTCGCTAAATGTAAGCGTTTTTAAGTATTTATTGTTATCGTCCGTATTTATAACAGTTACAAAACCATCTCCTTCACGCAGAGCAAGTTCTATAGCTTCATAAAGACGCTGAAAATTCTCTTTTTTCAGTTTAAGCCTGTCAATAAGAAGATTTATATTATGTCTTACCGTTTTAGGAAGTGACTGTACTTCCTCCAGTTCAATTAGTTTGCCGTCTATTTCAGCCATTTTAAACCCCGAAAGCTTCATAGCCTCTATTTCTTTTTTGAACTCACCTTTCTTTTCTCGTGCAATAGGAGAAAATATGAAAAGTCTTGCCTGTTCATCAAAATTTTTGTAAATTTTTTCAATTATCTCATCAACAGTCGAACTCTCAAGCGGGGTTGAGCAATTTGGACAGTACGCTTTACCTAATCTTGCATACAGTACCCTGAGATAATCATATATTTCGGTTATGGTTCCGACAGTTGATCTGGGATTATGTCCCACAGATTTTTGTTCTATGGCAATGGCTGGAGATAGTCCAACTATTGATTCAACATCAGGTTTTTTTAGATCCCCAAGAAATTGTCTTGCATATGTTGAAACTGACTCCAAATAGCGTCTCTGACCTTCTGCATAAATTGTATCAAGTGCCAGAGTAGATTTTCCAGAGCCTGAGAGACCTGTAAACACAACAAGTTTATTCTTGGGTATATCAACATCTATATTTTTGAGATTATGCTCACAAGCACCTCTCACTTTGATCCATTCCATAACTTCCTCCTCTATTATGGTATACATAAATATATAGTTATTATAATACAAAAAAAAACTTTTTTATGAAGACCTGCAAAAATTAACATACATTTTTTATTATCATAAAACTTACTCCGGTCTTTTTTCAAGACCGGAGTAAGTTTTTGATTGATTATACTTTTTTCCACGAACGCAGTATATCATCAGCGGTATGCCAGCTTAATGTAAAACATTTCACCCTCATAGGATATTTGGAAATATCTGAAAAAACCTGAATATCTTCTATTAGTTCTTCATCATATGGTTCTTTATGAGACATCTTCAAAACATTTTCAATTATTTTTAATGCTTCGTCGTATCTTCTGCCCTTAAGAGTTTCACACATCATTGCGGCGGAAGAACTGCTTATTATACAGCCTTTTCCCTCATAAGATATATCTTTTATTATTGAATCTTCAATTTTTATATATATATCTATCTCATCTCCACATGAAAGATTTTTGGAATGACTATGTTCGGAGTTATTTAAGACTCTTTTAAATTTGGGATTTCTGGAATAATCTATTATGATATCACTGTAAATTTCATTCAAGCTCATTCCAACCACCTCTTAACCTTATAGATAGTATCAATAAATGTGTCTACTTCTTCAAACGTATTGTATGCATAGAAACTGGTTCGACATACCGACTGTGCCCCAATGAGTTCCATAAGAGGCTGTGCACAATGATGACCGCTCCTTATAGCAATACCAGACATCTCATCCATTATATGTGCGACATCATGAGGATGCACACCGTCAATATTAAACGAAATTATCGAACTGTGAGCTTCTTGTCCAGGAAGATAAAGCTTTATGAACTCTATGTTCTTCATTTTTTCTACTGCATACTCAGTTACTTTATTTATTTGCTCAGATATATTTTCCATCCCTGTTTCGTTTATAAAATCTATCGCCTTTGAAAGGCCTACTGCTGCCGAAACATTTGGTGTGCCTGCTTCAAATTTGTAAGGCAAAATGTTGAAAGTACTGTCTTTTATACCGACATAGTCAATCATTTCACCTCCAAAAAGAAACGGATTTATGTTTTCAAGAAGTTCTTCTTTTCCCCAAAGAACTCCGATGCCCATAGGCGCAAGCATCTTATGACCTGAAAAACTTACAAAATCCGCATTCATGCTTTTTACATCTATCTGTTCATGAGATACGTACTGTGAAATGTCAAGATGAACCATTATTTTAGGATTTATACTTTTCAGTCTGTTAATGCTTTCCAAAGTATTTGTAATCTGTCCTGTAACGTTTGACTGTGCTGTAAAGGTTACTATTTTTGTACCTGAGTCTGCTATCATGCTCAGTTCTTCGGCTTTGAATATCCCATTTTTAGGAAGATAATATCTAATCTCATTTTTATTGTACTTTGATATCTGCTGCCAAGGCACAAAGTTAGCATGATGTTCAACTCCTGTTGTAATAATATTATCTTCTTTTTTTATGACTCCTGATGTAAAAAGAGAGTATGCCAAAAGGTTTATCGATTCAGTAGCTCCTTTGGTAAATATTATCTCTTTTGTTTTTGCATTTACATACTTTGCCACCTTTTCTCTTGCCTGCTCATAAAGTTGCGTGGATTGTTGCGCAAGAGCATATGAAGATCTATGGACATTGGCATTATATCTGGTATAATACTCTGTCTGTGAATCAATAACAATTTTAGGCTTAAGTGTGGTAGCAGCACTGTCCAAATATATAAGCTTTTGTGAGTCTAAGGTAGGAAAATAACTTCTAAAGGATTGAATAGACATAATCAACCGTCTCCTGTGCAATATCTTTATCGTATGAGTCCAAAGCTTCTGTCAGTTCATCAAATATACCCATGGAAATAAGCTTTTTTGCCTGAGCTTTCGAGAAACCTCTGTTCATCATATAATAAAGTTTATCCTCACTTATGCTCCCCAGAGTTGCAGCATGAGAAGCATTTACTTTGTTTTCAGCAACCAAAAGACCAGGAATTGTCTGCATTCTGGCATGTGGCGACAAAGAAAGTGTAAAACTTGATTCTTTCCCATCTGCATCAAAGGCACCTTTGTTTATATCAAGTGTTCCTCTGAAAATACAGCTTGATCTATCTTTAAGAACACCTTTAGCCTCAAGCACTCCGATGGCTGCCGGCGCATTAAACTTAACAGTATGGAAAATATCGCTTACCGATTCATCACTACCCATGAACATAGGAGCAGAACGCAAAACAGAGTTCTTTCCGTCCATAGAGTACACATAATTTGATACAAACTTTCCCTGTCCTGCAGACAATTCTATTACTTTTAACCTGGAATTTTCGCTCAAAGAAAAATACCCGCTTTCTGATATGCTATCCGCTTTTGCAGTTTTTATTATATTTATAAGCACAAGTTCTGCATTACGTTCTATTATTGCCCGAATAACACCATTTCTGAGTTTATCAGAGTAGTTTCCGCTGATCTGCCTTATTATTACTGCTTTAGATCCAGGTTTAAGACTGAACAGGGAGTTTTCAAATATACTAGTGTCATCGTACCAAAGCTTTATTATTCCAGCATCCTGATCATCTTGTGTTTTTATATAGTATCCGCAGTTACTGAAAAGTTCTGCCATGAGAAGATACTTTCTGTCGGTTCCTTCAAAATCATATTTCTTGATGAGTTCAATTCCCTGCTCATCAATATCTGAAATTGTATTAGAGCCACACGGTTTTCCAAAGTTTCCAGCCTTGAAATCTGGTCTGTTCAGATTTATTCTTCTGAACAGCGGAAACCCAATTTCTTTGTACTCATCAAATCTTTTTTGCTGATATCCCGAAAGCAGAGTGTTTTTACTTTCTTTTACAATCTTCTTAAACACTTCTTCTTCCGAATAACTTTCAAAAACTCTTTTAGGTTCATGAATGACTGATTTAAAATTTTTATGACCTGACCGTACTGTTTTAGCGTATAAAGTATTCATATTATTCACCTAGCCTATTGTCGATTCTACTTCGAGATTAAGCAGTCTGTTCAGTTCTATTGCATATTCTAACGGCAATTCTTTGGCAAAAGGTTCTATAAATCCTCTAACTATAATTGATTTAGCTTCTTTTTCCGACATACCTCTGCTCATAAGATAAAAAATCTGCTCGTCGCTTATTCTTCCAACCTTTGCTTCATGTCCTACGTCTGCATCATCTGTGAAAACCTCTATAAGTGGAATTGTATCGCTTCTTGATTCGTTATCAAGCATTAACGCATTACATCGCACAGTTGCTTTTGCTCCTTTGGCTCTTTCGTCAACTTTAAGCCATCCCCTGTAGAATGACCATCCACCTCCCAAACTTATACTTCTAGAGTCTACCGTTGAACTTGTATAAGGGGCAAACATAAATACTTTGGAGCCTGTGTCCAAATGCTGGTTTGGACCGGCAAAGCTTACTGCAATCGTTTCGTTTTTTGCGCCCTTTCCTCGAAGTATACTTGTAGGATAAGTCATACTTTTATGACTTCCCATTGAACCTGTAACCCATTCCATAACGCCGTCCTGGTCAACTATAGCTCTTTTCGAATTAAGATTATACGTATTCTTACTCCAGTTCTGTATTGTAGAATACTTTACCCTTGCCCCCTTCTTTACAAAGATCTCAACCATGCCTGCATGAAAATTTATAGCATTATAGTATGGAGCTGAACATCCTTCAACAAAATGTAAACGGCTACCTTCGTCAGCTATTATTATACTGTGTTCAAACTGGCCCATACCTTCATTGTTCATTCTAAAATAAGCTTGCAAAGGCAATTTTACATCGACATTGGGGGGTATATAAAGAAAAGTCCCACCGCTCCATATTGCATTATTAAGAGCTGAATATCTGTGATTTGAAGGAGAAAAAGCTTTCATAAAGTACTTTTTGACAAGATCCGGATAGTTTCTTACGGCACTTTCTGTATCAAGAAAAATGATTCCCTGACTTTCAAGCTCGGTTTTTATATTATGATATACCACTTCAGAATCATACTGAGCACCTACTCCACTTAATGCCATTCTTTCAGCTTGAGGAATCCCGAGCTTTTCAAAAGTATCTTTAATTTCGAGTGGAACGTCATCCCATGATGTTGCCTTCTTATATCTTGGATGAATATATGTGACTATCTTGCTCAGATCCACATCGGAAAGGTCAACTCCGAAGTTAGGTTCATGCCATGTTTCATATATTTTAAAGGCATTGATCCTTTGTTCAAGCATCCATTGCGGTTCCCTCTTGGATTCAGAAATCTCCCTTATTATACTTTCATTAAGCCCTGGTATAACCATAGATTTTGCGGCTTGTTTATTTCTGAAATCATACTTTTCCTGACCTTTTTGCAGATCGTATATCATACCTTGAATATCACTCATGTGCATCACCTGCTTTTACGAAGTTGTAACCTTTTTCTTCAATTTCTTTTGCAAGAGAGGCTCCTGATGTTGTAACAATTTGCCCATCTATATACACATGAACAAAATCTGGAATAACATAGTTAAGAATTCTCTGATAATGAGTTATAAGCAGCACGGCTGTTTTTTCATTTTTTATTTTTGTTATACTTTGCGCAACTACTTTCAACGCATCAATATCCAAACCGGAGTCTATTTCATCAAGAATCGCAAGTCTAGGAGAAAGAATGCCCATCTGAAGTATTTCTCCTTTCTTCTTCTCTCCACCGGAAAAACCAACATTAGTATATCTCTGAAGAAATTCATCACTTAATGTAAGATCTTTAGCATAGTCAGAGATTCTTGAGCTTAATTTTAAAACCGTTATCTCGTCTTCCGTTTTCACATTTCTGTATGAATTTATTATGAACTGTCTCATCTTTACACCGTCAATTTCTTCGGGCATCTGAAATGACATAAAAAGACCTAACTTGGCTCTTTCATCCGTAGAGAGTTCTTTTATTGATCTGCCCATAAAAAGTATCTCACCGTTTGTAATCTCATATTTTGGGTTTCCCATTATCACATTAGCAAGAGTAGATTTTCCTGATCCGTTAGGACCCATCACAGCATGAGTTTCCCCTTCACTTATCGAAAGATTTATGCCTTTGAGTATTTCCCTACCATCTTCTTTTATACTAGCCCTGAGATCAAAAATTTCAAGAATTTTAGACATTTTTAATTCCTCCTATTTTTATCCTATTTTATTAATTCTACCATATTTGTCTTATTTATGTCAATAACTTTTTTGATAAAGAGACGAGATACTGGTTCTTAATTTGCTTAGAAAGTTTTTTCATTGATAGATTTGGTATTTTCATGCCAAAATGATATAATTCCTACTGAACAGCTTTTAAGGAGGTGTCTGATGGGATTTTTTGATGAGTTGAAGAAAGGACTCAGTAAGGCTAAAGAAGCAATTTTTGATAATATAAAATCAATTTTTAAAACTAATAAACTGGACGAGCAAACCCTTGATGAACTGCAGGAACTCCTTATAATGTCTGATATGGGAATGCAGAGTGCAGATAATATACTATCGGCTTTGAAGCAAAGATACATACAGGGAGAAGATGCTCTCAAGATTCTGCGTGATATAATGGCAGAGAATCTCAGCTGTCAACCTATTAATCTTTCGCCATCAAAAAAACCTTATGTAATACTTGTAGTAGGGGTTAACGGAAGTGGAAAAACCACATCGATAGCAAAACTTGCAAAATTGTATGCACAGTCAGGCAGATCTGTTGTTCTTGCTGCCGGTGATACTTTCAGGGCAGCAGCTATTGAACAGCTAAAAACATGGGGCGAAAGAACCGGAGCAACAGTTATTGCCCATCAAAATGGTTCTGATGCTGCCGCTGTTGTCTATGACGCTTTGGTTCATACTAAATCCAAGGACAAAGATATTTTGATCATTGATACTGCCGGAAGGTTGCATAACAAAAGCAATCTTATGGATGAATTGAAAAAAATAAAAAGAACTATCGATAAAGAAATTTCAGGTGGACCTGATGAAGTGATTCTCGTACTTGACGGTACAACAGGTCAAAATGGAATAGTTCAGGCTCAGGCTTTCAAAGAGGCCGTTGACATAACAGGAATAATAATAACTAAGCTTGACGGTACAGCCAAAGGAGGAATCGCATTTGCAATAAACACCGAGCTTCATATCCCGGTTAAGATGATTGGCATCGGTGAAAAGGCAGACGATCTGAAGATATTTGAGCCAAAGGCATACTGCAGCGCTCTTTTAGGCATGGAGGAGTCTGATGGCTGACTTTTGGAAGGATATTATAAAATGTCCTTTCTGTTCAAATGAATATTCTTTTATTAATGTAAAATCCAGCGCAGTAAAAGTTGAAAGTTATGATGCTGATCTTAAACCCAACTATAAGGGGATAAATCCTTCTTTATATGGAATAGTGTCTTGTCCAAAATGTAAGTTTTCTTTTCTTGTAAAAGATAAGGATACTCTGCTAAAAAATTTAAATCCTTCACGCACATCGAAAATTCATGATTATCTTGACAGTATCGATGAAGATGATAGATTTGAGATTAACAATTCGGAGAATAAATCTGTTGTTTTCTATGAAAAACAGCTTGTTGTCAGCTCTGAAATATATGCTATCATGGAAAAGCCTTTTGAGGTAGCTAGATTGCTTCTGCGTTTAGCGTGGTCTTACAGAGAGAAAAAGGATGATTCTAAAGAACTCAAGATTCTTATTGATGTAATGAAGATTTGTGAACGCTTTTTTGAAAAAGCTGTATCAGATAATGATGCCATTTTCTCTCTTTTTTTTCAGGGTTATGTAAATTACAGGCTGGGAAATAAAAAACAGGCAATTATCACTTTGGATAAATTAGTTTCAAAGTATAAAAACTCTCGGAATCAGTATATAAAAGCAGCTAAAACCATCAGGGGGGAAATAAAGTGAAGAAAGGCATGATTTTTTTTGTTATTTTGATATTTTCTGTATTCGTATTAAATGGTTGTGCCTTGTTTCAGACACCCCCAGCAGCAGTTCTGCCCGAACCAGCAACAAAAGTCGCCACGGTTGTTACATATCAGATTATAGACTCAGATAAGTACGTTACTAAAGAGGAGTATCAGCTTGTTTTAAAAGAGCTTGCCAAAAAAAATGATTTTGAGAGCATAAACCAGAGTATTTTATCCTTTAATTCAAGGCTAATATCTCTTGAAAGCAAAATAAATGATCTTGCAGTAAAATCTTTAGAACTCTCAAATAGAGTAGATATAATGAATGTAAATATTTCTCAGAATTCTTTCCAGGATACAATAAACAACATTAAAGACAGTTACCTTATAATGGAAAGACGCATTAATCTGCTTGAAACTTTTATTTTTGAAACAAAAGATGCTTCTTCTGATGTGAACACCGATATTGCAGATATATACCGCAGGATTGAAAAAAACAGCACAGATACTGCTCTGCTAGCATCAAAGGTAGCCGCCTTGGTTTCTGCTATCCCTGCTGAAACAACAAAATATCAGATACAGCAATCTCCTGCCGTTTATTCTTTCGAAGATTTCAAAGTAAGCACAAATAAGTCTGTAGAAGATATAAATAGAAGATATGAAGAACTTTATGTAAAAATGAACTTACTTGAAAAAACTCTGCTTAACCTTGATGCTGCCTTTAAAAACTATAAACCGGAAGTTCCGACTCCCATAATACAGTATATAGAAGTCCCGGTAGAAAAAGATACTCAGCAGCAGAAAAGCACTCTTCCTCCGAAAGTTGTTTTACCCGACTCTTTGCTACAGAGTATAACTCAAAATGGTCAAACAGACAGTATTTCTTCCGGATCCATTGACAGAAATACTGAAATTGATGCTCTTATAGAGTCTGTAAACACTATAAACGAAAAGATTATTGAACTTGAAAACGAGATCAAAAAATCAAACAGTTATCTTCTTCAGAATGGCAATATGGCCCAGATGATCCGGGATGAGATAGCCAAAATAGATTTCGCTCCATATGTTGATGAAACAATAGATATTCAGACAGAACAGGCTGTTTCCAAGCTTTTCTACAAATCCCAGTCTGAAAGCATCCTTAAGGTTCAAAATCTAGAAAAAAATATCTCCGAGCTTCAAACAAAGTATAATTCCATTTCAAATCAGTTTGAATCTATTCTTTCAAAACCCGTTACAAACTTCGATGAACGAATGAATACTAAAGTATCGGAGCTTGAAAAAAGGGTAAATATAGCCTTGATGAGTCTCAGTGATGCGGAACTGAAAGAAATTTTTGAAAGCACGGATCAGTTTGTATATACACTAAAAAGTGGAGACACTCTGAGTGCAATATCTCAGACGTTTGGACTTGGTCAGAACGGAGTTGAAATCCTGACCGCGGCTAATAAGATTACAAACCCAAACACTCTGAAAGTTGGACAGAAGATAATTATTCCTGTAGACAGTGTTGAAAAGTATATAAAATGGCCTTTAAAAACGACCACACCGTCGAATTACGAACGAATTGTTGTTAAGTTCGGCCAACGCATATCGGTCGGTACTTCTACAGGCATAGGAATAATGCCTTTAAGCAATGAAAAGATATATCCTATTCTGCCAGGTAAAGTTATTGACAGCGGTAAAAGTCAGAACGATACATTTTATGTTAAGGTTGACCACGGAAACTCACTGGTTACAGTTTACTCTAACCTTGTTTCATTAAGCGTTTCGGTATCTTCAATGGTAACTACAGACACTTCACTAGGAACTGTTAAAAAAGATAAAATGGTTACAATAGAACTTTGGAAATCCGGTGAACCTAAAGATCCGCTTAAGCTTTTTTTCAAATCCTTAGGTACATTCCTGGCTACTTTTTATACCGAATGGGATGACCGGCTTATATACTATCCGGCATTCAGATTGACCAAATCCGGGGTTGTTCCCACAAACTTCCAAACAATTGCGGCAGATCCAAAGGTTCTTCCGCTGGGGACAGTCGTCTATATTCCCAAATATGCAGAAATGCCCAACAACGGTTTTTTTGTTGTGGAAGATACCGGAGGAAAGATACTCGGAAATAGAATCGATGTATATATAAACGATGTAAGACAAGCATTTACAACAGAAGATGTCGAACTATTCATCGTAGGTAAAAAACAGGAGGGATGAAATGGGGCTGACTGTAAAAAGTAGCTATGCTCTCAGAGCTTTATATGAACTTTGTATCCTTAATAACGAAGGAAAAGAAAAGGTGTCTATAACTGAACTTTCAAGAAATCAAAATATTCCGCGTGATTTTCTTGAAAAAATTTTTAGTGAACTAAGAGAAGCTAATATTCTTGATTCCTTAAGGGGAAGATATGGTGGATACGTTCTGAAAAAAAAGCCTTCTGATATACGGCTGAGCGAAATAGTAGCAGTACTTGATAAGCCACTTCAGGCATATGACTGCATAACCGATAGCTGTAAAAGAAACGTTAACTGCGCAGTAGAGTTCGTTTGGAAGAGAGTTTATAACGTTATGATGATAGAGTTGGATAGAATAACCCTTCAGGATATTATTGATTATGGTACAAATATAGAAAAACACGGTGGTGAGGCTTCTGAATAAAGATAAAATTCTCCTGCTTATGAGTGGAGGGGTTGATAGTTCAGTTGCAGCATACCTGCTTAAAGAAGAAGGCTACGATGTAGTTGGTCTTCACTTTAAAACCGTACCCGATAATTTTTTCGAGGCTACCCCTGAAAAAAATAAGATCTGTTGCAGTCCGTCTGATACTTACGATGCACAAAACGTTGCAAAACAGCTTAATCTAAGTGATTTTTTTATTGTAGAAGTACATGAAGATTTCAGAAAAAAAGTTATCGATTATTTCCTGAACAGTTATAAAATAGGAATAACCCCTAATCCATGTGTAGTATGTAATAGATACTTTAAATTCGGCAAGGCTGTTGAAATAGCCAAGGAAATTGGTGCAAAGTATGTTTCAAGCGGTCATTATGTAATAAATGAATACTCAGAGCATTACAACGCTTTTCTTTTAAGACACGGTGTGGATAGCTATAAAGATCAATCATACTTTTTATCTCAAATTCATAAAGAATACCTTAACTTCCTTTACTTTCCATTGGGAAAGCTTTTTAAGTCACAAATACGAGAAATTGCTACATCTCTTAATTTAACTGTGGCAAATAAGCCAGACAGTCAGGAAATATGCTTTATTCCGGATGAAAATAGTTATAGATTTCTCCGTGAAAACTCTGTTGATCCAGGTGAGGGAAAGATCTTAGACCTTAACGGGAAAGTTATTGGAAAGCATAAAGGTTATACTTTTTATACAATTGGTCAAAGAAACGGATTGCTTTTTGATAAAGCCATAAATCAGCGTTTGCATGTATACAGTATAGATCCAATCAACAATACTCTAGTGGTCGCTCCTACCGAAAAACTTTATTTCAGATCACTTATTGCAAACAATTTGAATTTTTTCACAGAAAAAAATTCTATCAAAAACATTGTATGCAGAATTCGGAAAAAATCTGAAGAGAAAAAAGCAAGTATCTTTTTCCGTAATGACGATACTGCCGAAGTAGTATTTGAAGAACCTATCTTTGCTATAACTCCGGGCCAGTTTGCTGTTTTCTATGACTACGACGGATTTCTTTTAGGCTCCGGTGAAATTATAAAGTACGGAGAGGTGAAAAATGAGTGAGAGGATTGCAATATATCCTGGAAGCTTTGACCCTGTAACCTTGGGTCATATAAATATCGTAGAAAGAACATCCAAGATATTTGATCATATTCACGTAGTTGTAATGCATAACCCCTCAAAAAAGTATCTCTTTTCTGTTGAAGAAAGAGTAAAACTTACCGGTCTTTCACTTGAACACCTGAGTAACGTATCGGTAGATTATCATTGCGGTCTGATGGTCGATTATGCCAGAAAAAAAGGTGTTAAATGTGTTATACGTGGACTTCGGGCTGTCACAGATTTTGAATTTGAACTGCAGATGGCTAACGCTAACAGGTCTATGTGCCCTGGGCTGGAGATTTTTTTTCTGATGTCGGACGTTACTTATTCTTTTATCTCTTCTTCAATGGTAAAAGAAGTTGCTAAGTTTGGTGGAGACGTAAGTACCTGGGTTTCTCCACTTATCGAAAGAGAGCTTAAGCTTAAATTTGTTCAGACATAAATTTGTTAATAATAATTTATCCTTATAGACAAATTCCCGTGTTAGAATATGATGTGGTTTTTACATAGAACTTAACTTTTTTATTTAAATAGATTTTTTATATCGGTACTATATTTTTAATCTTTTTATAAATCTATATATTTTCTTTGAGGAGGTAACATAAAAATGGCAATAACTCCAGATATGGTGAAACAGCTGAGAGAAATGACGGGAGCAGGTATGATGGACTGCAAAAATGCCCTTGTGGAATCAAACGGTGATGTCAATTTGGCAGTAGAGCTTTTAAGAAAAAAAGGAATTGCTAAAGCGGCGAAAAAAATTGACAGAGTAACCACACAGGGAATAGTATACTCTTATATACATCATAATGAAAAAGTCGGAGTACTTTTGGTATTGGGCTGCGAGACAGATTTTGTTGCCAGAACACAGGATTTTCATGACCTTGCAAAAAAAATAAGCCTTCAGATAGCTTCAATGAGTCCCAGATGGCTCTCTAAGGAGGATGTTCCGGAAGATATTTTAAGTAAGGAAAAGGAAATTTACACAGAAGAAGTGAAATCCTCCGGAAAACCTGCAAACATTGTAGATAAGATAGTTGAAAATAAGATAAACAAATTTTATGAAGAGAACTGTCTGCTTGATCAGATTTATGTTTTTGGTGAAGGCGAAAAAGTTAAAGATCTTATAACACAGGTAATAGCAAAAATTGGTGAAAACATAAAGGTTGACAAGTTTACAAGATACGCAATAGGTGAATAATTTCGATCAGGGTGGGATATGCCACCCTTTTATTTTGTTGGAGGTACTTTTATGAAACGGAGAGTTCTGTTAAAGCTCAGCGGCGAAGTCCTTTCTGGTGAAGGACAAAAAGGTTTCAACGATGATGCCATAGAGTATCTCACCCAGGAGATTAAAAAAGTATCTAACGAAGGTTTTAATATTGGCATGGTAGTGGGAGCAGGAAATCTTTTCAGAGGAAAGGAACTTGACAAGCTCACCAATAGCATAGCTGATAATATAGGTATGCTTGGGACAGTTATAAATGCTGTTTATCTTAAGGATTTCTTCGAAAAGCAAGGTATAAAAACCGTGGTAGTCTCACAGATAGTATCGCTTCCGTCTGTTAAGCCTATTCAATACGACGATATTGATCTGTACTTCAGCTCAGGATACGTTGTGATCTTTGCAGGCGGTACTTCAAACCCTTTTTTTACAACTGATACAGCTGCAGCTATACGTTCAGTCGAAATGAAGGCTGAGCTTATTGTAAAAGCGACCAAAGTGGACGGAATATATACGAAAGATCCAAAAAAATATAATGATGCTTTGAAATATGATACAATTACATATGAAGAGGCCATATCAAAAAATCTTAAGGTTCTTGACACGGAGGCTTTTGCTATATGCCAAAGATACAATATGCCGATAGTAGTTCTGGATTTTTTCATGAAGGATAATCTTATTAAGGCATTAAAAGGTGAAAATGTAGGAACACGAGTAGTTGAAAAACTTTAATCATATGTCAGGAGGTGCTTTTAGATGGAGTATATTTACGATGAAATCATTTCGGTACATGCCAGAGAAGTTCTTGATTCCAGAGGAAATCCAACTGTTGAGGCCGAAGTAGTACTAACTTCAGGAGCCAAAGGAATGGCAATAGTCCCATCCGGAGCGTCAACCGGCAAGTTTGAGGCTCTTGAGCTCAGGGACGGTGACAAGAAAAGATACAAGGGAAAAGGTACTCTTAAAGCTGTAGAAAACATAAACGAGATAATATCCAAAGAAATTGTAGGGCTTAATGCTTTTGACCAGGTACTGATTGATAAAATGATGATAGATCTAGATGGAACAGAAAACAAGGGGAAACTAGGGGCTAATGCAATTCTGGCAGTATCCATGGCCGTAGCACGAGCTGCCGCTGAATCTTTAGGCATACCTTTGTACAAATATCTAGGCGGTATTAACTCCAAAGTTCTGCCCGTTCCTATGATGAACGTTATAAATGGCGGAAAACATGCTGACAGCGGCTTAGAAATACAGGAGTTCATGATAGTTCCAGCAGGTTTCAGCTCTTTCAAGGAAGCATTAAGAGCCGCAACAGAAACTTTCCACTCTCTAAAATCTCTGCTATCAAAAGAAGGTCATGTTACAGCAGTCGGAGATGAAGGCGGATTTGCACCCAAGTTCAAAACAAACGAAGATGCTATTCAGCATATAATCAAGGCCATTGAAGATGCCGGTTATGTTCCTGGAAAAGACATGTTCATTGCTCTGGACTGTGCAGCCTCTGAATTTTATAATGACGCAAATGAAAAGTACACAATAGATAAAAAAGAAGTGTCTTCTGATGAGCTTATCGCTTATTATGAGGAACTTATCAAGAAGTATCCTATTGTATCCATAGAAGATCCATGTAACGAAGATGACTGGAATGGCTATCAGAAGCTCACCTCCAAAGTAGGGGGAAAAGTTCAGATTGTAGGTGACGATTTATATGTAACCAATGTCAAGAGACTTGAAAAAGGCATCAATATGAGAGCTACAAACTCTATACTCATAAAACTAAATCAGATAGGCTCTGTGACTGAAACTCTTGATGCTATCGAAATGGCTAAAAACAACAATATGACATGTGTTGTTTCTCACAGATCGGGAGAGTCTGAGGATACATTTATAGCAGACCTGGTCGTAGCAACCAATTCCGGTCTTATTAAAACTGGATCTCTTTCAAGGACAGACAGAATTGCCAAATACAATCAACTTTTAAGAATAGAAGAACAGCTCGGTGACATCGGTCAGTACAGGGGTCTGAAATCCTTCTATTCTATAAAAAAATAAGCGGAGGTGTAGGATGTTCAAAAGGTTGTTTGTTCTTGTTGCCGTACTCAGTCTTTTATTCTGTGTAGGTTTTTCAAAGATGGGAGCAGGTCTTTACCTCGGAAATCCTTTCGGTCTTTACGGAAGATACTTTCTGAACTCATCTTCTTTTGTGGATGCAAGAATAAGTTACAGTGGTAGTTTAGCCTTAACTGCCGATTATCTTCTGTATGAACCGTCTCTTGTAAAGTTTGAAAAGTTCGTTTTCCCGCTTCA